>Ga0265298_10001138_pt1 | contig 39126 bp, 38 predicted proteins | sample AusTroGonzalo_MG_3_FD_193486 | JGI IMG/M metagenome (GOLD analysis project Ga0265298, IMG submission 193486) | Bovine rumen microbial communities from tropical cattle in Woodstock, Queensland, Australia - Gonzalo_01 | ecosystem: Host-associated > Mammals > Digestive system > Stomach > Rumen ... | reverse complement strand
GACAAAGAGTGCCGATGATGGAGTCGCTGCTGAGCCTGTGAAACCGCAGCCCAAAGCCGATGCCGATGTGGCTGCAGATCCGGTGAAACCCACTCCCAGACAGGATGCTGGAGTAGCTGCTGAGCCTGTGAAACCGCAGCCCAAAGCTGATGCAGATGTGGCCGCAGAACCGGTTAAGCCCGCTCCCAAACAAGATGCTGGCGTAGCTGCGGATCCCGTGAAACCTCAACCCAAAGCCGATGCCGATGTGGCTGCAGATCCAGTGAAACCCGCTCCCAAACAAGATGCTGGAGTAGCTGCAGATCCGGTGAAGCCCCAGCCCAAAGCTGATGCCGCTGTTGCGGCAGAACCGGCGAAACCTGCTCCGCAGACAGAGGCAAAGCCTGTCCCGCAAGCGTCAGCGCCAACTGCTGTGCAACATAATATCCGTTTCAGGGTGCAGATTGCCGCTATCCCTGACAATGTGCCTGTTACGGACAGTCGTTTCAACAAGGTGAAGGATGTGCGGAAGTTTCAGGAAGGAAAGTTCTGGAAATATACTTCCGGCAATGCCACTACTATGGAAGAGGCTCAGGAAATCCTGAAAGCGGTGAAGCCTTACTTCGCAGATGCCTTCATCATCGCTTTCGACGGCGCAACCAAAATTCCTGTCAGCCAGGCGGTGGAGCGCTTGAAATAGCTTCAATTTTATCTCTGTATAACAGCTTCCACGATACTATGGCCCAAGCCGATGTTATCGTGGATTTTTTGTACTTTCAGTCCGGCTTGTTCGATGCAGCGGATCAAGTCGCCGGAATAGTACATTTTGCTGTTGCCATTGGCCATCACGGTGAAATAGAGGCTGATTTGTGCCAGACAGTAAGAGGCGGTCTCGAATCGCTGTCTGTCCCAGAAGGTTTCCATGATGAACAGACGGCTGTCTTTGTCCATAGCCTTGGCGGCACGGCAGAGAATGCTGGTGGCCTCTTCCTCCGAGAAGCAGTCCAGGAACTGACTCATCCAGATGGCATTGTAATCCTGAGGTATAGAGGTGTTGGGATCCAGCAGGTTGCCGCAGTGTCCGTCAATACGGTCGGCACCTTCCATGCCTTTGGTCTGCTGTCTCATCATCTCAATCTGCTGCGGCAGGTCCATGATGGTTACTTGCACGTCAGGATTGTAACGCACACACTGGGTGGCCCAGCGGCCGGTGTTGCCGCCGATATCCAATATCTTGCGTGGATTTGAGGCAAAGACGATTTTCAGCGCCTCTTCGAAGGAATTGTCCGAGTAAAAGTGGTCGAAGGCGAACCAGCTGGTTTTGGCAGGTTCGGGTAGGGTAGAGAGCCCTTCATAAATGGTAGGCCAGTTGCCCAAGGTCTTCAAACCTTCCGGTTTGCCGTTGCGAATGGCCTCTTCTAAGTAAAACAGTCCCTGGTAATTGACATCGTGGTTGAAGTCAAGATTTACCCGTGCCATTTTGTCGTTCAGCAAGAACCACCCCGCTTTGGCCAGCAGAAATTTGTTGTCTTTCAGCAGTACCGTGCCGATGGTGAGGGAGGATTCCAGCAAAACCTTGGCTCCATAAAGAGAAAGACCGGCCTTATTGGCTATTTCATCCAAGGTATAACCTTCTTTATGGTCATCAAGCATCTGTAAAATGCCGAATTTGATCATCAGTCTTGATACTTGGAAAACCACCGGACCAAAGGCAATTTCTTGTGCCAGTCGTTGGGCTTTCAGCGCGCTGTGCTGTTCTTTACCGTATATCTCTTTCTGGGGGGATTCTAATTCCATTGTGTGACGTTTTTTCTGTTTATTTTGTTTTCGCTTTTTCCCAATAGGGGTAATAGTTAAACCATTGGTGGGGGTATTGGCGCAGGATGTCTTCGATAGAAGCGGCGTAAAGATGAAGCATCGTCTCCATAGTTTCACTTATAGTGCTTGTTCTTTCAGGAAGTTGAAGATGTTTCATATACCCCTGATAGCGGTTTCTTTTTTCTTTCATGATGAAAGTGGACACGATGGGAATTTCCATCTGGGCGGCAATAGTGAAGATGCCGGTGGGAAAAGAAGCTTCTTCTCCCATGAACTTGATTGTCTTGATTTTGCGTCCTCCGAAGTGGCGGTCACAAAGTATGGCGATCATTTCACCCTTGTCCAAGGCATCCTTGATAGCAAAGAGGTGCGACATGTCATTTTGAATGGGAATCAGTTTGATATTCCGTTTGCCGAAGGCAATATCACGCTGTTGTTGGTAGCCAGCGCCTTCTCCACCAAAGATAATGCAGCTGATAGGTTTCTGATCCTGTTCGAGACATTGTCCCAGTAACTCGAAATTGCCCACATGGGAGCCGGCAAGAATAATGCCTTTTTCCTGGCGCAAAAGGCTTTGGAAATAGCTCATGTCATTCTCGTCAATATGGATGTTGAACTGCTCCGTTTTGCCCGCCAACACCGCGAATTTGTCCAGCACCACCTTCCCAAAGGTGATTTCATTCTTGAAATAGCTGAAAAAACTTTTGATCTTGCTGTATTTCAGAATGTCCTTGTAATAAAACCTTAATGATTGGGTGCCTTTTCTGGAGAACAGAAGATAGAAGGGGATGACAAAATACAGGACAGGGTAGAGCCAAAAGACACGAATGTGCTTCAGTATGAAAAACAGGGCTTTCTGCCCAAAATTTCCACCTCCGGTCTTGCCTTGCCACTGGCGCTCTTCCGTCATTGTGCTTATTGCTGTTGGATTTTTTGTTCAATATAATCGTAGAATTGACCCAAAGTTTTGATGGGTTTCATCTCTTCGGGTTTGATTTTGAAACCGAAATTGCGTTCCACGATGACAACAATATCCACGAAGTCGAGGCTGTCAATACCGAGTTTTTCCTTTAGAAGGGCGTCTTCCTGAAGCAGTTCTTCGTCAATTTCGAGTTCTTCAATCAGAAAGGTGTTGATGGTTTTGATGATTTCCTGTCTGGTCATGTTTTATTTGATTTTTCTGATGACTAATGCGCTGTTGGTGCCGCCGAAACCGAAAGAGTTGGATAAGTATGTGTTGATTTCCTTGGCACAGGTTTGGTTGATAATATTCAGGTTCTGGGAATATTCATCGGGGTTTTCGAAGTTGAGGTTAGGGGCAATGAAGGAGTTGAGCATCATCAAGTTGGAATAGACGATTTCGCTGGCTCCCGCCATCCAGCACTCATGGCCGGTCATGCCCTTGGTGGAGCTGATGGGCGTATGGTATGGGGTGAAGAGCTGGTCTAAAGCCATGGCTTCAAAGGCGTCGCCTTGCACGGTGGAGGTGGCATGGGCGTTGATGTAGTCAATGTCTTTGGCACTTACTCCGGCATCCTTCATGGCGCGTTCCATGGCGATGGCGGAACCCTGGTCACTGGGTTGCGAGATGTTGGCCCCGTTGGAAGAGAACCCGTAACCGATTACTTCGGCAATAATTGGGGCACCGCGTTTTACGGCGAGCTCATATTCTTCCAGGATGACGGTGGCGGCGCCTCCGCTGGGTACCAGTCCGTCGCGGTCGCGGTCGAAAGGACGGGAGGCTTTGGTGGGCTCGTCAATGCGGGTGGAAAAGGCACTGATGCCATCGAAACTGCCCATGGAGAGGTAGTTGGTCTCCTGGCAGCCCCCGCAGATGACCATGTCCTGCAAACCCTGACGGATGAACATCAGGCCCAGACCGATAGCATGGGAACCGCTGGCACAGGCCGCGCTGATGGTCATGTTCACCCCACGGAGCTTGAAGATGGTGGAGAGGTTCATCGTGACGGTGGAGTTCATCGACTGGAAAATGGCTCCAGAGCCGACTAAAGTGGTGTCTTTGGTGCGGAGGGTGGTCTCGTGAGAGTCAATGACTGCCTTGGCAGAGGAGTCATTGCCGTAGAAAATGCCCACTTCATGCTGTGCCAGATAGTCCATGTCGATGCCGGCGTTGCGCAAGGCTTCGGCAGTGGCCATATAGGCAAATTCGCCTTCTTCGGCTAAACACAAACGCGAGCGGCGATCCAACAGGCTTTTCAGGGCAGGCCGTTCCACGATGCCGGTCAGCGGAGAGCGGTAACCATACTCCGTACGCATCGGGTCGATGCCGATGCCCGACTTGCCCTCATACAGTGATTTACATACCTCGTCCAGGTTCTTGCCCAGACAAGAGTATATTCCCATTCCAGTGATGACTACACGCTTCATTTTTTATCTCTTTATCACTATGTTTCTATGTTCCATCCCCACACTGCGCTTCGCTTGTATGGGGTTACTAAAATCTTGTCCCTTCGGGACTGCTCAAAGAATTACTGACCCCTGATCCCTGACCCCTAATCAACTATACAGTCCTCCATTCACCGAAATCACCTCACCATTGACGTAGGAGGCTTCGTCAGAGGCCAGAAAGCCCACCACGGCGGCTACTTCCTCGGGTTCGCCGAAACGGCCTGCGGGAATCAGTTTCTTGAGCGAGGCTTCGTCCAGTTCTTTGGTCATGTCGGTGGCGATAAAGCCGGGGGCGACAGCGTTGACGGTGATCTTGCGGGGCCCCACTTCCTGTGCCAAAGCTTTGGTGGCGCCTATCATAGCGGCTTTGGCAGCGGAGTAGTTCAGCTGTCCAGCCTGTCCTTTCAGGCCTGACAAAGAGGCTATGTTGATGATTCGGCCATAGCGTTTGGTCATCATTTCCTTTACCAGGCGGCGAGTCAGGAAGAAAAATCCGTTGAGATTCGTATTCAGCACATCGTTCCAGTCCTCATTGCTCATGAAAACGGTAAGGCCATCACGGCGGATACCGGCGTTGTTGACCAGCACGGAAATGTATTCGTCGGGATGTTGGGCGCACCAGCGGTCCAAAGCAGCGTTAACCTGCTCTTCGTCAGCCACATTAAAAGGAAGCAACTCGGCACAGCCTCCCACTTCTTCCACCAGTTGCTGGGTTTTTATGGCCGCTTCACGGTTGTTGTTGTAGTTGATAATCACATGAAAGCCCTGCTGCGCTAACTTGACACAAATGGCCCGTCCGATGCCTCTCGAACCACCGGACACTAAAGCATAATTCATAGTATAGATTCTATTTTTTTGTTTTTCAGATAATTAATAACATTGCTGATGTCAATGTATTTGGGTGTATCCTCCACAAATACCGGAACAAGCTGTCTGATATCTTGATAGAGTGCCTTGGTTTTAGGAGCCAACTTATCCTCTATTTTCAAGCAATCAACGGCTTGTGCCAGACCAATCATATAAATTGCCATCACCTGGTAAGCGTTGTCGATGACGCGGCGGGCCAGGATGGCCGAGTTGGTACCCATGCTCACCACGTCCTGGTTGTCGTTGTTGTTGGGAATGCTGTGCACGTACATGGAGTTGGCCAGTGACTGTGATTCGGCGGTGGTGGAAGTGGCGGTGAATTGCAAAGCCTGGATGCCGTAGTTGAGCCCCAGCACGCCCAAGTTGCAGAAGGGCGGCAGGATGCCGTTGATACGGTCGTGGCAGAGGTAGTTCAGCTGACGTTCCACCAGCACTGTCAGTTTCACAATTGCCAGTTTCAGCTTGTCCATTTCGAAAGAAACATAATCGCCGTGGAAGTTGCCCCCATGGTACACACTCTGGGTGTCAATGTCCACAATGGGATTGTCATCCACCGCATGGAATTCGTCCACCAGTATCTCTTCGGTATATTTCAAACTGTCGAGCACGGGACCAAGGATTTGCGGCACGCAGCGCAACGAGTAGTAGGGCTGTACTTTGTGGGTGAACACGGTTTCCTGATGGCGGTGGTACATTTCCACTTCACGTTTGAGCATGCACTGACCACCGGTCGCGATTTCTCTCATTTTCCGAGCGATAACCTCCTGACCATTATGGCCTTTCAGTTGGTTCAGCTCAGGCGCCATGAAGTCGTCGTAAGAGGCGGCGATTTCATTGATGAGGACGGAGGCAAGGGTGGCGAACACCAAGAGCCTCTTGGCGTAATGCAGGTTCACCAAACCTACACCAGTCATCATGGCGGTGCCGTTGACCAGGGCGAGACCGTCGCGTAAGTGCAGCTTCAGTGGCTTGATACCCAGTTCTTTGAGCACTTCCGCTGTGGGGCGGCGTTGGCCTTGGTAAAAGACTTCGCCTTCGCCGATTAGTGCCAGTGACATGTGTGCCAGCTGCACCAAGTCACCACTGGCGCCAACGCTGCCATGCTGCGGAATGACGGGATAGATCTCTTTGTTGATGAAAGTGCGCAGCATTTCCATCACGTCGGGATGGATGCCCGATTTGCCTCTCACAAAGGTGGAGAAGCGTGCCATCATGGCGGCTCTTACGTAAATAGGCTCAAAAGGTTCGCCCGCACCGGTTGAGTGACTGCGTATGATATTGTATTGCAGGGCATTCAATTCCTCGTCGCTGATACGGTACTGGGCCATGGGGCCGAAGCCCGTATTTATACCATAAATGACTTTGTCTTTGGCAAAGTCATTCAGGAAATTATAACTGTTTTGAATGTTTTTCTGTTCTTCCGCCGTCAAGTTCAATATCTGGCCTTGGAACAGGAAATTTTCAATATCCGTTATTGTCATATTGTCTGTTGAACATTAATTCTGATTGATACCTTTCATCCAGTCTTCTACCAACTGATTCTGTTTGTCCTTGTCTGACAGTTCTTTGCGTATCAGTTTCTCCGCAATATCAATCGACAGGTTGGCGATTTCGTTTTTCACATCGATGATGGCCTTCATCTTTTCAAAATTGATGGCTTTCTTGGCATCCTCAATTAGCGCAGTAGCCTCATTGTTGGCTTTGATTTTGGCCTCTTCATACATTTTCTCGCTGATTTTGCGGGCGTCGCCCAAAATCTTGTCGCGTTCGGCTTTGGTCTGAGCCATCATTTCGTCGTGTTTTTTCGACAGGTTGGACAGTTCGTTTTTGATTTTTTCTGCCTCTGCCAGCTGTGTTTCAATGTATTCTTCTCGTTGGGCGATGCTCTTTGTGATGACGGGCCAGGCGAATTTGGCAAGAATGAATACCAGAATGCCGAAGCCGATGAGCATCCATACCAATAAGCCGAATGAGGGAGTGAGAAGTGAAGCTAATAATGTCATTTTTTTCTATTTTATCGTTACGATTATTTCGTGTTATTCATTAAGAACTAAAAACCATAAACTTGGAATATCAATTTGTTGATAGTTTTCAACTTTCAGTTTTCCGTTTTCAGTTGAAAAAGGGAAGGGCTGCCAACCGCAGCCTGTTCCCTTTTGTTTTTGCGCCTATATCCTTTAGATGAATAAGCACAAGAAGCAAACTACGACAGCGAACAAGGCGACACCTTCCACGAAGGCGGCGGTCAGAATCATGTTGGTTCTGATGTCACCGCTGGCTTCAGGCTGTCTTGCCACTGATTCAACAGCACCTCTACCGATGTTGCCGATACCAATACCGGCTCCGATAGCTGCCAGACCAGCCCCGATGCCAATGCCGATTTTGCCGATAGCTGCCAGATCCATTGCTGCTTGTAATAAAGTTAATCCACTCATAATAAATTTGTTTTAAGGGGTTTGTATTTGTTTATTTATGTTGTTTACGGGGTTAAAAGGTTAGGAGGTGAGAAGGTGAGAAGGATACAGTGGTCAGGGGTCAGGGGTCAGGGGTCAGGGGTCAGTGATTAGTGATTAGAGGATTATTGGATTTTGAATTTTGAGTTTCATTAGCACATTAGCACATTGTTAATTAGCACATTGAAAAATTTTTAGTTTTCAGTTTTCAGTTCTTCTGTTGCTAGCTTTTCCTCATGGTGCGGTTCTTCTGTTGCCATACCAATGTAGATGGCAGACAGCAGGGTGAATACATAGGCTTGGATGAAGGCTACCAGCAGTTCAAGCAGACCCATGAAAATGTAGAAGAAGATGGATATCGGTGACACCGCATAGCCAACGGCGGGCGACATGGCACCGAAGATGAAAATCAAACTCAAGAAGCCCAACACGATGATGTGTCCCGCAGTGATGTTGGCGAAAAGTCGAATCATCAGTACGAATGGCTTGGTGAACACGCCGATAAACTCAACTATGGGCATAAGGGGAATGGGAAACTTTAACCACCAAGGTACGCCGGGTGAGTTGAAGATGTCCTTCCAGTAATGCTTGTTGCCCGAAATGTTGGTGATGAAGAAGGTGATGATAGCCAGCACGGCGGTCACGGTGATATTGCCGGTAAAGTTGGCACCACCTGGGAAAAACGGTACCAAGCCCATCAGGTTGTTGACCAAGATGAAAAAGAACAGGGTCAGCAGGTAGGGGAAGTATTTTTGGTACTTGTCCTCGCCAATAGAGGGGACAACCACTTCGTCTCGGACAAACAGGATAAGGGGTTCCAAATAGGATTGCAAGCCTTTTGGGGCTTTCAGCGGGCCTTCTTTGTATTTTTTCGCCACCGACAGGAATATCCAGCAGAGCAGCATGATGGAAATCAGCAGGGCGCAAACGTTCTTGGTGATGGAAACATCGTATTTGCACACATGGTCAATGGGGGGGCAGGCCTCTTCGTAGTTTAATTCCCCGGTGTAATCGGCGTAATTGCCGCCTAACTTGACAATGGTGCCATCAGTTTCTTCCGTAAAGCCCAGGGCATATCCTTTGTAGGCCTGATGACCGTGATGGAACTTGCTGGAGGAGAAAACCACAAACTCGCCACCATCGAACAGCATTATCGGCAAAGGGATAGAAATATGGTGATCGTTGTAAGTGGTGATATGCCATCCGTAGTCGTCGGTGATGTGGTCCATAATGTATCCACCGATGTCTAATTTCTCCTCTTCCGCTTGTGCGTTCAAACTGAAATTGGGAGAAAAAAGAAGTGCCAGGAAGAAAAATAGAATAGGGAAGATAGCTTTTATTTTGGTGTAAGTCATAATATATCAGTTAATTGTCTTTGTTCTTTCTTTTTTTATGTATGCTTTCGTACAAACGTACAAATATACATATATTTTTTGAATATCAAAAACAATTAAAAGACAGAATGATTAATCCGCGTATTGCTTGATTTTATCCTGGATGTTGAGGCCTTTTTGCTGTGCCGTTTTCCAGTTTTTGACGGCTTCCTCTTTGTGTCCCAATTCCTTGTGGCAGTCGCCTAACACATTGTAAATGTTAGCCAAAAGATTGTTGTCGTAAGAATAAACCGCCGCTTGTTGCAAAAGTTCGATAGCTTTGGTGTAGTCCTTGACAAAATAGTAAGCATTGGCGATGTTGTACAGCATGGCTGCGTTGGTGGGAAACAGTTCGAGGACATCCTTACCCTTGCTGACCATGGTGGCGTAGTCCTTTTGTTGTGATAGACAGTAAAAATAATCCTCCCATAGGGCATACGAGGATTTGTCAATGCCGATGGCGCTGTCGAAATATTTGCGGGCCTGGTCGTATTTTTTCTCGGTCATGTACAGACTGGCCATCGTGGCCCATCCTTCCACACGGTCGGGATGCGCTTCGCATAAAATTTGCGCCAGTTGTCTGCATTGGCTAATTGTCTCTTCACTCGGATTTTTCATGGCTTTGCTAAAGTAACTCTTGAGGAAAGGAAGCTTGTCGTCGATGGAGATTTGGGTGTCGGCAAAGGCCTTTAACAATGACTGGTAGGCGGCTTCCCTGTCGTTGGTGCTGAGATAATGGTTGGCCATAGCCATGTTGGCCATCGTGTTGTTGGGATCTAATTTCAGGGCTTCTTGGTAATAGTTTAATGCCTTTTCAGTCAAGTTGTTGGACTGGCAGATATTGCCGGCCAGCACATAGTAGCGAGGTTCAGACGGAAATTCTTTGATCAGTTTGTCATATTCCCCAACAGCATTTTTGATGTCGTTGAGATACAGCCATATAGATACTTTAGCACTGGTAATCTCCTCGTTGTGGCCTTCCAGCACCTCCAGTTTGTTATAGACATCGATGACTTTGGTGTATTCTTCCAGACTGATATAATCATCGGACAGGGTGAAGAGGTAGTATTCGTTTTCGGGTTTGAGTTTGCAGATTTCTTCCCACAGTTTGACAGCGCTTTTATAGTCCTCCATCAGATCGTAAATCTCTGCCAATTCCACTTTGTACCACACATTGCTCTTATCCAGTTTGATAGCCTCGTTTAGGTAGTAGGATGCACCGCTGTAGTTTTTGCCTTCCTTGCGGATACGCGCCAGCATGAAATAAACCGCGTCGTTTTTGGCATCCTTGGCCAGCACTTTGCGGAAAGTGTTCTCTGCGGTTTCATAGTTTCCTGAGTAGAACTCTCTCAGCGCATCGGCAAAAAGGGCGGACTGCTGGCGGGTTTCGTCAGAGATAGCGGTGGTCTTGCCCTTCGCTTTGGCCTTGCTTTTGCTTTTCTGTGCCGATGCGTCAGGCAATGCCATCAGCAGAAGTACTGACAAGAGTAATGGGAAGATTTTATTGAGAAACATTTTTTTTGATTATGGATTATGGATTTTGGATTGTTTTTGTATTATTGGAGGCTGCCATAATATGACAGCCCTACAGGTTTACCCTTTTTGCATCTATACTACGGCTGCCATAATATGACAGCCCTACAATCACCTGTCACCTGTCACCTGAAACCTGCTACTTCACTCCGCTGCTTCCAAATCCGCCGGCACCTCTTTCGGTGTCGGACAGCACCTCCACTTCTTCCCACTGCACGGTCTCGTGTTTAGCGATGACCATCTGGGCGATGCGTTCACCATGCTGTATTTCAAATGGTTCTGTGGATAGGTTGATGAGGATGACCTTGATTTCACCGCGGTAGTCGGCATCGATGGTGCCAGGAGTGTTGAGAACGGTGATGCCGTGTTTGGCGGCCAGTCCGCTTCTGGGGCGCACTTGCGCCTCGTAGCCGACGGGCAGTTCGATGAACAAGCCTGTGGGAATCATGGCGCGTTCCATGGGGTTCAGGATGATGGGGGCCTCGAGATTGGCTCTCAGGTCCATGCCGGCACTCTGTGCGGTGGCGTATGCCGGTGTGGCGTTGGTTGATTTATTGACAATTTTGCAAATCATATTTTTTTAGGGGTTAGTGATTAGTGGTTAGTGGTTAGTGGTTAGTGGGGTTTTGCTGCGCTCAAGGGAAGTCTTTGAATTTTGAATTTTTAGCTCTTATCTCTTAACTTTTATCTCTTAACTCTTATCTATTATCTATTAACTTTTATCTATTAACTATCTATTAACTCTTCTCCTTGCCTCCTTTCTTCCCTGTGTACAGGTCGAACTTCAGCATCAGGCATTCGAGGGGACCGTTGAATAGCTTGAAACGGCGGGAGGGACGAAGGCCGATGCTCTTGAGAGCCTCCATGTTCGAGCTGATGATGAAGGCGGTGCAACCACTGAAATACTGTTTCCAGGTGTCGCCAATCTTTTGGTATAACGTTTTGAGGTCCTCCACTTCCAGTCTTTCTCCGTAGGGCGGGTTGATCATGATCAGGGCTGGGGTACGTTCGGGACGCGTGTCGGCCATGTCAGATTTTTCTAGAAATATAAAGTCTTGGAGTTCGGCTTCTTGCACATTGGCTTTAGACATGCCGATATACCTTCCCGAGATGTCGTAGCCGTAGAAGTTGATGTTGACATCCTCTTTGATGTCGGCACTGTCGGTGATTTTGTTCCACAGCCGGCGGTCAAAATTCTTCCATTGGAAAAAGCCCCAGTGATGGCGGTAATAGCCGGCAGGAATGTTGAGTGCTTGCATGGCGGCCTCGATGAGAAGGGTGCCTCCGCCGCACATGTTGTCGATGAAGTCGCATTCGCCATGCCAGCCGCTGAGTTTGATCATGGCGGCCGCCAGCACTTCATTGATTTGGGCTGGGTGTCCCGATACTTTGTAGCCACGCTTGTGCAATGATTCTCCAGAACTATCTAGATATAACGTGCAGGTGTTGCGGTATATGTGCAAATGGAACTGTACGTCGGGCTCCTCTTTGTCCACCGATGGACGCTCGTCGTAGATGCTTCTGAAACGGTCGCAGATGGCGTCTTTGGCCAGCACTGAAGGGAATAGCGGGGTTTTGAAATCGCTCTCTGTCAGTGAGGCGCTGACCGCTAGGGTACCGTCCTTCGACAAGTACTTTTCCGCAGGAAACTTGTAGATGGCATCGTAGAACTGGTTGTTGTCACGGAAGGTGAAACTGTCCATCTCCCAGAGGATTCTCAGAGCGGTGCGGCAGAAGTAGTTGGCCTTGTAGAGTAGGGGAAGGTCGCCCTCGAAAGATACAGATCGACTGTGTTGTTGGCAGTTATGCGCTCCCAGTGCCTCCAACTCCTGTAGCAACACTTCTTCCAATCCCGCAAAAGTCTTGGCGAGGAAATGTTCTTTATGTTGTTTTTCAATCATTATTTTCAGTTGAATAATTTCAAAAATGCAAAAATACAAAAATAATTTGCAAATTAGCAAATGAGTTAACGTGTCAATTTCGGGAAAAATTGTACTTTTGCAAAAAAATAAATTTGAAGATTGCGGTTAACACACGGTTGTTGCTTCCCGACAAGTTGGAAGGCATTGGATGGGTGATGTATGAAACCCTGCGTCGTATGGTGTTGTCGCATCCAGAGGTGGAGTTTTATTTCATTTTCGACCGGAAACCTGCCCCGAAATATATATTTGCGTCAAATGTGACTCCGATTGTGCTGATGCCACAGGCACGGCATCCCTTTTTATACATTTGGTATTTTGAATTGTCGGTTGCACGAGTTCTGCGTAAAATAAAGCCAGATTTGTTCTATTCTCCTGATGGCTATTTGAGTTTGCGTAGCGACGTGCCTTCGGTGGCACATTTTCACGATTTGAGTTTTGAGCATTTTCCCAAGGATATGCCTTCGCTGGTGCTGTGGCATTATCGCAAGTATTTTCCGAAGTTCGCGCATAAGTCGAAGCGCATCATCACGGTGTCCGAATTTTCCAAAAAAGACATTTGCGATTGCTATGGTATTGATCCCGAAAAAATAGATGTGGTTTACAATGGCGCCAATGAGATTTTTGTGCCAATTTCACCTGAGGAGCGGCAGAAAATCCGTATGCGTTACACGGATGGAAAACCCTATTTCATGTTTGTGGGTTCTCTTCATCCGCGCAAGAACCTAGCCAGACTTTTTCGTGCCTACGATTTGTTTAAGAAGCAATCGGCAACAGATATCAAGTTGGTTATTGTGGGCGAGAAACGCTGGTGGACTGAGGATATCCGTCAGGCGTATGAAGGCATGAGTTACAAAAAAGAAGTGGTGTTTTTGGGACATCTCAGCGCGGAGAAATTGCATAAAATTACTGCGGCAGCCCATTCGTCGGTGTATGTGTCATATTTTGAAGGTTTTGGAATTCCTATTGTGGAGGCCTTCCGTTGCCAAGTGCCCGTCATTACGTCCAATGTCACCTCAATGCCCGAGGTGGCTGCAGGGGCTGCGCTGTTGGTAAATCCTTTCGACGAAAGCGATATTGCTATGGCAATGTTAAAAATCCAGGACGAAAAACTTCGGTCAGATTTGATTGTAAAAGGCTGGGAGAGAAAAAATTGCTTTTCCTGGGACCAGACTGCGGAGCAAATATGGTTGTCTTTGATGAAGAGTGTGGAAAATTAATAAGCTGATAATCAGATTATTAGTGATTTCTTGTCAAAAAATCTTAATAAATCTTATTTGTATTAAATTATTTTTATATATTTGCAATTGGATCAATGAATCGAATCTAATTGATAATCAATTCGTTATATACTTATGAAAGGTAAAGATAGCGTAACAAAACAAAATAAAATGAAAAAAGGTAAAATTATGTTAGTCGAAGATAGTCAGAATCTTCGCTACGTTTTAAGAGATTACTTTGAAATGCTTGGTTATGAGGTGTCTGAGTACAGTGATGGTAACTCAGCCTCCAAAGCATTTAACAGAGGCGTGTTTGACATCTGTATTTTGGATGTTATTATGGCTGACAAAGACGGATTCACCCTGTTGCAGGAAATTCGCAAGCTGGATGCTGATGTCCCTGTGATTTTCTTGACGGCGAAAGCCAGCAAGGAAGACCGCATCAGAGGTTTCAAACTGGGTTGCGATGACTATGTGTCCAAACCGTTCAGCACGGAAGAGTTGGCGCTCCGTATTGAGGCCATTCTGAGACGTACCCGTCGTTTCAAAGATGACACAGATCCTTTGTATCAGGAGAAAATATATAAATTTGGAGATTTCGAATTCAACTACAGTGCTATGCAGTTGATTCATCCGAAGAAAACCCGTACGCTGACCCGCAAGGAGGCAGAATTGCTGAAACTGCTGTGTGAGCATCAGAACAAGCTGTTGCCCCGTGAGGTGATTCTGAAGGAAGTTTGGGGCGATGAGGATTACTCCGTAGGCCGAAGCATGGATGTTTTCTTGACAAAATTACGTTCCTATATCAATATAGAACCTGTAAAGAAAGAGCACCTTAACCCCAATGGAGGCCGCCATGACAAGTATCTGCCAGGCTTCGAACCCAAGGTTGAGATTTGTAATGTCCATGGAACAGGCTTTATCTTGAAAGTAAGAGAATAGTTTTGAGAAGGCTCTGTTTATTGGCGATACTTCTTGCCGTGTTGCATACCACATTCGCCCAAAAGGTGACTGTTTCGGGTGTTGTGATGGATGCAAACAGCGGTGAGCAAATAACAGGTGCGTATATTATTCTGACCGATACGGTCAATCCCTCTAACCCGCAGGGTTGCGTCAGCAACAAGGCGGGTTTTTATTCTGTCTCCGTCTATCCGGGTGCTTACCAGCTCAAAGTGTCTTTTATGGGCTACAAGGAGTTTTCCGAGATGATTCAGCTGGAGGGCAACCGAAGTATGAATATCGCTCTTGAGCCGGCGGCCATTATGACCGACGAGGTGGTGGTGACTGGCCAGCAGGGCGACCATAATGTCACCAGCGTAGATGTCGGCAAGGTGGATTTGCAGGTGCAGGCCATCAAGAAGATGCCCGCTTTTCTGGGCGAGGCTGATGTGATCAAGGCCGTGCAGTTGCTCCCCGGCTTTTCCTCTGGCAGTGAGGGCAATAGCGGCTTGTATGTGCGTGGCGGCGCCGCCGACCAGAACCTGGTGCTGTTGGATGAGGCAACCATCTATAATGCCAGCCATCTCTTTGGCTTTTTCTCGGTGTTCAATACCGACGCGGTACGCAACGTGGAGGTCTATAAGTCGGGAATGCCGGCTTATTATGGGGGGCGTTTGTCGTCTGTCATTGACGTGTCTCAGAAAGAGGGCAACATGAAAAATTATGAGTTTGATGGCAGTATCGGCCTTCTTTTCTCAAAATTCACCCTGCAGGGTCCCATCAAAAAAGACAAGTGCTCTTTTATTATTTCCGGTCGCCGTACCTACGTTGATTTGCTGATTCAGCCTTTTCTCCCCAAGAAACATCAGATGAAGGGGGTTAAATTCTATTTTTATGACCTGAACGCCAAATTCAATGTGGTGATTAACGATAAACACAGACTTTATTTTGGTGCTTATTACGGACGTGATTGTTACGGCTTCAAGTCACGCTCCGACATGGTGAAGGTGAATTTCCTTTGGTCGAATGCCATGGCCAGCGCTCGCTGGAATTACATCATTTCCCCCAAACTGTTTTTGAATACTTTTTTTACTTTCAGTCATTATGATTTCTCCACCTTGATGAGCATGGATGTGTATAAGTTCGAGCTGAAGTCGGGATTGGAGGAGTATGCTGTGAAGAGCGAACTGACGTATTTACCCTCTCCAAAACACAACCTGCGTTTCGGTGTGCATTATATCTATCATGTGATGCGTCCGAATGAATATGATGTGGAGGCCGGTGCTCAGATCAATCTTTCCTTGCCGAAAACCGCTCCGCTATATGCTCACGAGCTTGGAATTTATGCTTCGGATGAATGGGATATCGCCAAATGGCTGAAAATAAATATAGGCCTTCGCTACTCTCATTTCGAGCAGGTGGGTGAATTTACGCGTTATATATTGGATAACAGAGATATGATTGTGGATTCCATTGTCTATGGTAAGGGCCAGCGCGTTCATCAGTACAATAGGGTGGAGCCTCGATTGAACATGCGTTTCCGCTTGGCGGAATTCACGTCCATCAAGGCTTCAGCCACGCTCAATTACCAGTATTTGCACCAGATTCCCATGTCCACCATCTCGCTGCCGGTGGATGTGTGGATGCCCTCTACGGAATTGATGAAACCACAGGCTTGTGTGCAGGTCTCGCTGGGAGTGTATCAGAATTTCTACAAGAACATGTTTGAGGCCTATATCGATGGCTATTATAAAAAGATGTATAATCTGGCGGAGTATAAAGACGGCTTGGCCTTTAACTCGCTGATGATAAATCCCGACCAGATGTACACTTTCGGGGATGGCTATTCCACGGGAGTGGAGTTCTTCTTCAAGAAAGCGAAGGGCCGTTTCACGGGTTTTATCGGTTATACGCTATCCTATACCAAACGTCATTTTGAGGAACTGAACGAAGGCGAGCCTTTCTATGCCAAATACGATCGCCGGCATGATGTGAGTATCAACTTGTCGTACGAGATTTTGAGAAACAAGCTGACGGTGTCGGTGGTGTGGGTGTATGCCACGGGCAATGCTATGACAGTTCCTTTGGGCTTTTATGAGTTCAATGGAGGTATGGTGCAGGAGTATAGTAAACGCAACGAGTACCGTATGGCTCCGTACCATCGTCTGGATATTTCGGTGGATTGGTTTATCGCCAAGCGGCGTCATTTTGAAACTAGCTTGAATTTCTCCATTTACAATGTGTATAACCGGAAGAATCCTTTCTTTATCTTCTACGAAACCAATACCAATGTGGATTTGTCGAATAGGGTATTTGAAATGGAAACCAAGGCTTATCAGATGAGTCTGGTGCCGATTATGCCATCAATTACCTGGAATTTTAAAATCAAGTAGATGAATATAAAGTACTGTATATTAGTTTTATGCCTGCTCGTATCGCTGCTGTTTCAGTCCTGCCAGTCTGAAATAGAGGTGGATTTGCCTGCCTACAAGTCCAAATTGGTGGTGGAAGGTTATATTGAGAATGGCAAGCCGCCCCGTGTTATGCTGACACGCAGTGTGCCGTTTTTCCAGCATCTTGATATGGATTATATTATGGACAATGTGCTGATTATGGATGCGGTGGTTATGGTGTTTGCCGAGGATGGGGAAGCGGAAAGGCTGACTTTTATGACTTGCGACGATTCACCGTTCAAATATGCTTACGTGGGGCGCCTTCCCGGTCGGGAAAATATGCGCTACGATCTGGTGATCGAGTGGAACGGCAAAACTTACACTTCTTCCACATCTATTCTACATACTTTCGATTTGGATTCCATAGGTTTTTATAATGAGTCAAATTTGATGGGAGATATCCGAAAGACTATCCGTGTGCTCTTGTCCGATAATCCTGAAGAGATGAATTTCTATCAGTTTTTTGTGAAGGTTCATTGCAAGACTATTCATGACAGGGTATGGGTTTCCACACTTCCTGTGGCTTTCGATGATGCCACTTTCAATGGCCTCACGTTTAATTATGAGGTATTGAGAGCCAATCCGTCCGCTTTTTTCATGCCGTTGATGACCGAGGAGGAACAAAAGGAGTATTTTAGAGTGTCGTATCGTCCGGGCGATACGGTGTATGTGAAATATGGTCTGATTGATTACGATAGTTATCAGTTTTGGAATACTGGTGGAAACAATGCCTCGTTGGGGCAAAATCCCTTCACGAATCCAACGCCCACCATTTCAAATATCCATGGTGAGGATGTGACAGGTGTATGGTGCGGATATGCCTCGAAAACGGAAAGACTGGTTTACAACGAATAGTTTTTTTCGTAAAGAATTGAAAAAAATCAGAAATGATATTTTTTACAAACGGCCGGTAAGCGCCAGCAATTCGTATTTGGCTTTCAGTAATTGTATGGAATGGACTTCCTGGTTGAGTAGCGACTGGGTCTCGTCGTTTTGCTGCTTGATATAGTCGTAGGCCGTGATGGTGCCATTGAGCAGCTGGATGGAGAACGCAGTGGTGATTTCATTCTGTTTTTCTGTGATTTGTTTGTCGATGATCAGCAGGTTCTCAATACGCTGTATTTCAAAGCGTTTTTCCTGGATGGCAATGTTGTTGCCTTTGGCGAAATCGCTTTCCTGACTGGTCAGGATGGCTTTCTGCAAGTTGATGACATTTGATACGCCAGTGCTTTTGGCCCAGTCGATAAGTGGGATATTAACGCGTACGCCTACTGCATAGTACCAATGGAAATTCGGGTTGAAGAAATTGTAGTTGGGACGGCCATAACCTCCGGTGGCAAACAAGGACAAGCGCGGAAGACTGTTGGCCAGGTGCAGCTTGCGCTGGAATTCCATGGTCTCCTTGCCGTTCTCGAAAATTTTGTATTCCAGTCGTGCCGATTCGGAATTGATATCTACAGAGGGCACATCGGGTATGGCAAACTCCACTTCAGAGAGGTCTTTGCCCGTGAGAATGGACAATGAGGCAATCAGTGATTCTTTTTTAGCTTGCAGTTCACCCTTGTTCTGTCCCACTTTCAGTATCTCAACCTCCAGCTGTGATACGGCGCTAGCAGGAATGATGCCGTTGGTTTGCAATGAGTTAAGTTGCGCAAGCTGCTTTTGCAGCACTTCTTCGGCATTGTTGAGGATGTGAAGATGCTTGTCCAGAATCAGCAGACTTAAGTATAGCTTGATGACCTGTTCCTTCATCTCGTTGATGGCAATTTCCACTTTATAAATCTCTGCTTCATTGGCCAGTTTCTCATAGCGTCTCCCGTAGTAAAGTTTTCCACCTTCAAAAATCACCTGCTCGAAATCAATGCCGATAAAATACTGATGGTTGTTGAAGGTGTCTGCCCCGGCAACGTAAGGGTACAGCTGGGGAACATCCGAGCGGTAGGCAGCCTCACCGTTGATTTCCAACTTCGGGAAAATATGGGATGCAGCGTTGTTTAGCTTGACTTTCAGCAACTTATCGTTCAGTTCTTTCTGCACATTGGCGGACGATTGCGCTACTGCCCACTCCTGACATTGCTCAATGGTGACTACATTTTGTGCAAGTCCTACACAAATCCAAGAGATCAGAATAAGTACAAATAGTATAAACTTCTTCATAAATATTAGCAAATCAATATTTTAACTCCTTCTTCAATTTTTGAAGCCTTTAAAAATGCAAAGATAATAAAAAAATGAATTGGTTCAACATAGTCATTCACCATTCTGCAAACGAATGCAGTGATGCTGTGGAATCTCATGCGGACGCAATTCATCGCGTCCCCACTGTTCGATGGATGCATTCACCCTACAGATACCTGAAATCTAACTATGATGCTGCGTGCGTTGGCAATGCCGACGGTTGGGGGGAGCGGGCTTGTGTGGCTGCACTTCCGTCGGCTTGATTTTTTGGATACTTTTTTATCAAGAAAAAAGTATCGGAAAAAAAAAGTCGGCTAGATCTTTTGGTTACTTTTTCATCATGGGAAAAGTAGCTGAAAATAAATTATTTAGAAAAAAATCATGCAGAATCCGTGGTCTCGTATAGGAAATTTATGTAAATTTGCACTTTTAATTTGATTTTTAGAAAAAAGATGAAAAAGCCAATCTTATTTATCGTAACGTTGCTGTTGATTGTTGGATTTCTGTCTTGTAAAAAAGAGAAATGCTCGTATTATAACGACATTATGAAATATTACGACCAGTCGGAGGAGGCATGGACTAATAGTTATGAGCAAGGGAAAATCGATTCGGTGGATTTGGATAACCAGTTGTACAAAATTCAGCGTGAGCGCGCATCCTTGCAAAAACAGTACAAGGATTGTGTGGAGGAAGAGTAAAATTTTCGTATTTTTGCCGTTATGATGAAGAATATTAGGAATTTTTGTATTATTGCCCATATCGACCATGGTAAGAGTACGTTAGCTGACCGTTTGCTGCAATATACAGGCACGGTGAATGAACGTGATTTTCAAGATCAGGTGCTGGATGATATGGATTTGGAGCGCGAGCGTGGCATTACCATCAAGAGCCATGCTATCCAGATGAACTATAAATATAAAGGTGAGGAATATGTGCTGAACCTGATTGACACTCCGGGGCATGTGGACTTCTCTTACGAGGTGTCCCGTTCCATTGCCGCCTGCGAGGGTGCTTTGTTGCTGATTGATGCCACACAAGGTGTTCAGGCTCAGACGATTTCGAACCTGTATTTGGCCATTGAGAATGATTTGGAAATCATCCCGGTGCTGAATAAGATGGATATGCCAGCGGCCATGCCCGACGAGGTGAAAGACCAAATTGTGGATTTGATTGGCTGCGACGCTTCTGACATTATCGAGGCCAGCGGCAAGACCGGTGCTGGCGTGGAGGAGATTCTCGCCGCTATCATTGAGAAAATCCCCGCTCCAGTTGGCGACCCAGAAGCACCCCTTCAAGCATTGATTTTTGACTCCGTATTCAATTCATACAGAGGTATTATTGCTTATTTCCGTATCAAGAATGGTACGATTAAGACCAACGATTTTGTGAAATTCATGGCCACAGGCAAGGAGTATTACGCCGACGAAATCGGGGTACTGCGCCTGAATCAGGAGCCTAAAGCGGAACTGTCCGCTGGCGATGTGGGTTATATTATCTCTGGTATTAAAACCTCTAAGGAGGTGAGGGTGGGTGATACCATCACCCATGTAAACAACCCTTGTAAAGAAGCGGTTGCGGGTTTCCAGGAAGTGAAACCGATGTTGTTTGCTGGTATTTATCCCACTAATGCTGATGACTATGAGGAGTTGCGTTCTTCGCTGGAGAAATTGCAGTTGAACGATGCCTCTTTGACTTTCGTCCCGGAATCCTCCGCCGCCTTGGGCTTCGGTTTCCGCTGCGGTTTCTTGGGCCTGTTGCACATGGAAATCGTGCAGGAACGCTTGGACAGAGAGTTCGATATGGATGTGATTGCCACAGTGCCCAACGTGTCGTATAAGGTCATTACCACCAAACGAGAGGTGTTAGAGGTGCACAATCCTTCGGGAATGCCCGCCCCCAATGCCATCGACCATGTGGAGGAACCTTTCATTCTGGCACAGATTATCACCAAGGCAGAATTCATTGGTCCTGTAATGAAACTCTGCCTCGACAAACGTGGTACGCTGATCAACCAGACTTACATTTCCACCGACCGCATCGAATTGTCTTTCTATCTACCTTTGGGTGAGATTATATTCGATTTTTATGACAAACTGAAGAGCATTTCCAAGGGATACGCTTCCTTCGATTATCATATTTCAGATTATAAACCCGCGCAGTTGGTGAAATTGGATATCCTGTTGAATGGCGATTCTGTGGATGCGTTGTCCTCGCTGATTCATGCTGACAATGCCTACGCTTTCGGTCGCCGTATCTGCGAGAAGTTGAAGGAACTGATCCCGAGACAGCAGTTCGATATTGCCATCCAGGCGGCTATCGGTACCAAGATTATCGCCCGTGAAACGGTGAAGGCCGTGCGTAAGGATGTGACAGCCAAGTGTTACGGTGGTGATATCACTCGTAAGCGTAAATTGTTGGAGAAGCAGAAACAGGGTAAGAAACGTATGCGCCAGATCGGTAATGTTCAGGTGCCGCAGTCCGCATTCCTCGCTGTGCTGAAACTGGATTAAGCGCTTTCTTTTTCGCAGGCCTGAATTTGTGAAGGTAGATTCTGTACAAAAAAAATTATCGAATTAACTTTTATTAACAGAAAATTCGTATCTTTGCCGGCGATTTTAAAAGTATAAAATATGATATATTTAGACAATTCCGCAACTTCTTTCCCTAAGCCTGTAGAGGTTTATGATTTTATGAACAGCTTTTACCGCGACCATGGTGTCAGTCCTGGCCGTTCGGGCTTTGACGCTGCTATTGAAACAGGCGAAATGGTTGAGGAAACTCGTAAAATGCTTACGAAGTTGTTTAATGGTGGTGACGATCCCAATCGTTTGACATTCAGTTATAATGCTACCGATTCATTGAATATCCTGATTCAGGGTTTGGTAGAAAAAGGCGCCCATGTGATCACGACCATGCTGGAGCACAACTCTGTACTTCGTCCATTGTATGTGATGCAGGAGAGAGGTATTATCGAGGTGACATACGTGCCTTTTGATAAACATGGTTATGTGGATCCTGATGATATTGAGAAAGCCATCAAACCGAATACCAAATTTGTGGTTTGCACCCAGTGCTCCAACGTGATTGGCACTGTGCAGCCCATTGCTGAAATCGGTAAGATTTGCAAGAAGCACGGTTTGATTTTTGTGGTGGATGGTAGCCAGGGCGCTGGTGCCAATACCATGGATATGATTAACTATGGTGTTGACTGCTATGCTTTTACCGGTCACAAATGCCTGATGGGACCCACCGGTATTGGCGGTTCATACGTACGCGAAGGCATCGAGATCAAGCATACCCGCTTCGGAGGCACTGGTGTACGTTCCGCTTATCCCGGCCATTTGGATGAATATCCTTATCGTTTGGAAGCTGGAACTCTGAATGTTTTGGGCGTAGCTGGTTTGCATGCGGGCGTGAAATGGGTGATGGAGAAAGGTGTGGAGAATATTCATGCTCAGGAAATGAGACTATGGGAGAAACTGCGTCTCGGTATCAAAGATGTGCCTGGCGTAACCTTATATTGTGCTGAGTCGGTGGAAAATCACAATCCTGTGATGTCTATCAATATCAATGGTTTCGAAGCTGGCGATGTGGGTACGATGCTGGATGTGGACCACGATATCGCTTGCCGTACCGGTTTGCAATGTGCTCCTAAGGTACATGTGGGTATCGGCACCATCGACATCCACGGTACCGTTCGTTTGAGCATCGGCGCCTTCAACACTGAAGCCGATATTGATGCGGCCATAACCGCAGTGAAAGAAATCGCTGCACTGAAGAACTAATAATTCCCCTTCTTTTAGAAGGGGTGCCCGAAGGGCGGGGTAGTGACGTTAATTTGATTAGAGAATTCATTATTGTAGGGATGTCATATTATGGCATCCTTTTTTATTGATTGGGGGTTCTTTTTTGTACCAGGAAAATACCAACAATGACAATGATTATTCCCAGTATCTTGTATAAAGGGAACTGTTCTTGCAAGAGGAAGAACGACAATACTGCCGTGACGATAGGGATAAGATTGGTGAAAGTGTTGGCTTTGCCGACACCGAAATGGCGCATGCCCTGTAGGTAAAACATAAAAGCTAAGGCAGAGCATAAAATGGCTAAACTAGCGAGATAGTACAGCGGCGGGGGACTGAAAAGGGCTCCCAACTGGCTGCCCAGTGTCGAATGGTCGGTGATCAGCAGCATCAGCGGGGTGAATAAAGCCAGGCCGATCAGGTTTTGATAGGTGATGATGACAACCGGATTATAGTGCTCCGGGAGCTTGCGCAGGAAAAACATGTAGCCTACGGAGGATAAGACGGCACCAAAGGCCAACAATACGCCGGTCACGCTGACGGAGGCGTTCATAAAAGCCGGAAACAGCATCAGAAAGATGCCCGAAAAAGATACAAAAACACCGAAGAGATTCAGTTTTGTGAAGTTTTCTTTGAAGTAGAAGATGGAGAGAAATGCCGTGGCGATGGGGATGGTGGCCACAATGATGGACACAATGGATGCATCGCAACGGGTGAGACTGTAAGTTTCGAAGATGAAATATAGAAAGGGTTCGAAGCAGCTGAAGGCAAAGAGGATAGGGAGGTCCTTGCGGGCAATGCGCAGGTCCTTGCGGAAAAACAGGAGGCAGAGCAGCAGGAAAAACGGACCGGCAATCATCACGCGCGAACAGATGATGACCACAGGGTCGGCAAGCTCAAGCAGCTGTTTGGTGAAAATGAAAGAGCTGCCCCACAGTGCGGCGGAGCTCACCAGCAAGAGATAGTAAAACCAGTTTTTGCCTTTCATTTTTCAAAAAAAAAGAGGATGTTGAAATCCTCTTTCTAAGTTAAATCCTTGATTGAGCTGTTATTCTTCAGCGGAATCATCCACCTGCTCGGTCTGAGTGCCTGCGTAAGGATCGTTGGCTTTGAACTCGTTCTTCACCAGGAAAGCGCAAACAAAGCACAGCACCATGATGAATGCCGCCAGACCCCAAGTGGCCTTCTCCAGAAAGTCCGTGGTTTTTCTCACACCCATAATCTGGTTGGAACCTGCGAAGTTGGAAGCCAGACCGCCACCTTTGGAGTTCTGAATCAATACGATAAAGGCCAGAATAATACAGGCGATAACAACTAATACAACTACTAATGTCAACATTTCTTTTTAATTTATTTGATTATATTTTCCGTTTTTGATCAATTCAATATGACTTGCAAAGATACTATTTTTTTCCGGAAAAATCAAGCTTAATTTTTGGAGCATCTTGGTGGCCTTTCCGGGATAGCCTTGGTCTGCGTAAATCATTGCTAATGTTAGACTTACAATCTCTTCGTCTTCGTCCAGGCTGCCTTCCGAGTAGTTGGCGAGCGGTTCGTGGATGAGGGCGGCTTTTTTGATTGTGGAAGGATTGCCTCCGAATTTTGCAATCAATGAGTCGATGACGGTGGATTGGTCGTCTTCCAGGTTGATGGTTGGGGCATCGAAGTTTTTGGCCACTACCACGTCATAATTCACTTTGCCGCTTGCGTCGTCATCTGTGGTTTCTTCGGGCTTTCTCTCAATGATTTTCCGTACTTCGGCGATGACAGAAGTGTCGGCACTGACAGCGTTTGTGGCGGCCTCTTGGACGTGCTGGGGTGGGACGAAAGCGATTGGGTCAGTTTTTTTCTCTTCCGGGAGGGAACGAATGGGGTTTTGCAGCAGGCTTAGGCGGTACTGGTGGAATTTGTTGCGGTTATAGACAGACAGCAGGAGTTCGGACTTGTTTTTCTCGTAATCTTTGGGGCGCTCATCTTCTAGCATCTTGAGATAGAGCAATGAGAGAACATTCGAGCAGGGATATTGCTGATGGTAATAGCTCAGCAGTTTGCCTGGATCGTTGGCCGAAAGTTCAGTGCCGATATAGTTGCCGATAAAGATATTTTCCATAATTACCAGTTGACAAATGCTTTGTTGAAGATGTCCTCTGTCAGGGCATCGTTAATTTCGGTGACCAAAGTGTTTTCCACGGCTGTGAAATTAAGAGAGCTGTTATAGTCGGCATAGCGTGAGAATGTCTGGTCAAAACTCTGGTTCTCGTCTAAACTGTTGATGAACCGCACACGCACCGTGATGGTAAGCCGGTTCATGGCGGCGGCATCGTTGCCTTGAATGGCTATAGGGGTGATGGTATAATTGGTGATTTCCCCTTCCAGCGTGTAGTCTCCATTGCCGTTGTTGATGATGGTGAGCGGAGTCTGATTCTGGATTCGGACCTTGAGGGCGGAGGTGAAATCCTGACTGAGTGTGGGATTGACTAGCGACGAGTTGTTGACGAAGGTCTGTACCAGTACCGTTTTGGCTCTCGGGTCAATGTTGCCGCCCGTCAAGGATACGGTCATACGACAACCCGACAGCGCCGTAACCAACACTATCAGCATGATGTTAACCCAATTCAGGAATTTACCGCGTTTATGCATGTTCTTTTTTTTAATTCAAAATTCAAGATTCAAAATTCATTATTGTATTCCCTAATTGATCTGTGATTCATTATCATTTAAATTTTGAGTTATTCTTTCGTTTCTGTTTCGGCTGCCACAATGTGACAGCCCTACATTCTTGAATTTTGTATTTTGAATTTTGAACTTTGAATTCTTATATTTCTAATCCTTAATCCTTAATCCACTAATCACTGTCCCTGACCACTGACCACTATATCCCCATCTCTTTGATTTTTCTATACAGCGTTCTTTCCGAGATGCCCAGTTCCTGGGCAGCGGCGGAACGTTTGTTGTTGTGTTTTTGCAAAGCCTTGATAATCATTTCTTTCTCGTTGTCCACCAGAGAATAATGGGTGTCTTCGATGATTTCAGACTCTTGGAAAGGCTCCGATTTGTCGATGTCTTCCTTACTGATGGAGATGGTGGTATCGTCTGCTGGCAGGTCGTACATGACCGGTGGTGTCTTGACAGGGTGGATGTGCTGATAGTCTTGCTGTAATTCAGATGGTTTCAGGTCGCCGGCGATAACATGGTGTACCAGTTCGCGCAGTTCGCCCACTTCGCGTTTCATGTCCGACAGGAACTTGAAAATCAGCTCTCGTTCGAACTGCTCGTGATGACTGTTTTCGGAAGGCAGCAAAGCGGGCAGCTGCGATGGGGTAGGGCTGGTCAGGTACTTGGCGATGGTCACCTCGTCGATCAGGCGTTTCTGCTCTATCAGCGACATCTGCTCGGTCACGTTCTTCAGCTGGCGCACATTGCCGGGCCAGCCGTAGTTGGTCAGGGCTTCCTTGGCTCCTTCGGTCAGGGTGATTTGCGGGAAATGGTATTTCTCGGCGAAATCGGAGGCGAACTTGGTGAACAGCAGGAAGATATCGCCTTTGCGCTCGCGCAAGGCCGGCACGGTAATAGGCACGGTGTTCAGTCGGTAGTAGAGGTCCTCTCTGAACTTGGCCTTGGCGATGTGGTTAGCCAGGTTGATGTTGGTGGCAGACACCACGCGGACATTGGTTTTTTGCACTTTGGCAGAGCCCACCCGCAGGAACTCACCGGTTTCCAGAACCCTGAGCAGGCGGACTTGTGTGGCCAGGGGCAGGTCACCGACCTCGTCCAGGAAAATGGTGCCGCCATCGGCCATCTCGAAATAGCCCTTGTGATCCTCGGTGGCCCCGGTGAAGGCGCCCTTCACATGGCCGAAAAGCTCCGAGTCGATGGTGCCTTCCGGGATAGCTCCGCAGTTGACGGCAATGTATGGGCCGTGTTTGCGGGGACTATGTTCATGGATGATTTTCGGGAAATTCTCCTTACCCACACCGCTTTCGCCAGTGATCAGCACCGACAAATCGGTGGGAGCCACCTGCACCGCAATGCTGATGGCACGGTCCAATTCGGGATCAAAACCGATGATACCGAAACGCTGCTTGATGGCTCGTGTGTTGATTTCCACTATTGACAGTTGGTTTTAGTTTAGAAAATCACTGGACTTTGCCCGAAACTTTTTGGGCTTGCGCAGCCTGTTGTTTCTATGGCAAAGTCCTGTGATTGAAATGTTTTCAAATATTACCAAGCGAACAAAGGACGGTTGGACATCATGCTGTTGACTTTGGCTCTTACCTTGTCAACCACGGTGGTGTCGTTGAGATGGCTCAATACGTCGTCGATCAGTTCAACGATCTCGCCCATTTCGTTTTCTTTGAGGCCACGGGTGGTGATAGCGGGAGTACCCACACGCAAACCGCTGGTCTTGAATGCGCTACGGCTATCGAAAGGCACCATGTTCTTGTTCACGGTGATGTCGGCGGATACCAATGCGTTCTCAGCTTCCTTACCGGTCATTTCGGGGAATTTGGTGCGGAGGTCGATGAGCATCAGGTGGTTGTCGGTACCGTTGCTGATAACCTTGTAACCCTTGTCGATGAAGGCGGCGCACATGGTCTTGGCGTTCTTCATCACCTGCTGGATGTAGCGGTCGTAGTCGTCGGTCAATGCTTCACCGAAAGCCACTGCCTTGGCGGCGATCACATGTTCGAGGGGACCACCCTGTGTGCCGGGGAATACAGCACTGTCGAGCAGAGCGCTCATCTTCTTGATTTCACCCTTCGGGGTGGTTTTGCCCCAAGGATTGTCGAAATCCTGTCCCATCAGGATCAGACCGCCACGAGGTCCACGGAGAGTTTTGTGAGTGGTGGTTGTCACGATGTGGCAGTATTTAACGGCATTGTTCAGGTAACCCTTGGCGATAAGGCCGCTGGGGTGGCTGATGTCGCCCATCAAGATGGCACCGATTTTGTCGGCGATTTCGCGCATTTTAGCCCAATCCCAGTCACGGCTGTATGCTGAACCACCACCGATGATCAGTTTCGGACGGAACTCGAGAGCTTTCTTCTCCATGTCTTCATAATCCACTGTGCCAGTCTCTTCCTTCACCTGGTAACCCACCACTTTGTAGTTGATACCGCTGAAGTTGACGGGGCTACCGTGTGAGAGGTGACCGCCGTGGTTCAGGTCCATGCCCATGAAAGTGTCGCCACTGTTGAGGCAAGCCAAGAAAACGGCCATGTTGGCCTGGGCACCACTGTGAGGCTGAACGTTGGCCCAGCAAGCGCCATAGAGCTGTTTTGCACGCTCAATGGCGATGGTCTCGCTCTGGTCCACAATCTGGCAACCGCCATAGTAACGTTTTCCAGGATAACCTTCAGCATATTTGTTGGTCATCACGCTACCCATAGCTTCCATAACTTGTTCGCTTACAAAGTTTTCTGAAGCGATTAATTCAATACCGTTCGTCTGACGGATTCTCTCTTTCTGAATGAGATCAAAAATCTGTGTGTCTCTTGTCATAATTTTTTTGTTTTATGTTGATTTGTTGTATCTTTTAATGTGCTAATTGTTTTTAGGGATTAGGTTTTAGGTTTTAGGGGTTAGTTTTGAATTCTGAATTCTGACCACTGACCACTGACCACTGATCACTGATCACTCGTATATCCTCTTCTTCTTCCCCACATCGTACGAGAGGTAGGCGGCGAGGTAGAAGGGTTTGGCTTTGTTGAAGGCCATCTGTTGCACAAAAGGAAAAATCATGTCGAAGCAAACACCTATTTCCAATGCATGGATGGTCAGGTCATTCTTACTGAAATCGAACGTAAAGCCCGTTTTGCCATAAAATCCCGGATGAGGATAGCTAATGTGTGCTAAGTTGGTCCAGAACGGGGCGTGTCCTAAAATTTCGGATGCGTCAATTTCTTCTGGGTCATAGCGTTGTACGCTTACTACTCCGTAGTCGTCAACCACTCGCAAGTAGGTGGGGAATACCAGTCCCAGCGACATGCCCGCGGACAGCGAGTAGCGGATGCTGACCCCACCCCAATAAGGCTTGTGGTGAATGGTGCGCTGGTAGCCGTAGCCTGCCCGCAGCAAAAAGAGGTCGCACAATTTCCCGTAGCAGAATGACGTTGCTCCACCATAGAGGGAACTCTTGACCCGCACCGCCTTCGGATGCCGGTTGTACGCACCGCCCACTTCTATAAAGTGCTTGTTGTAGTAATCCGGTGTCCATCCATGCTGAAACCATACTCCTGCTCCCGAAGTGTTGATCTCGAGATTGAAATTCCATTCCTTGGCTGTGACCACATGTTCGGTAGAGTCGGCCACATCCTGTGCCCGTGAGACAAAAACAAGAGCCATCAGCAAGCCTGCAAGCAGACTTCCTTTGTTGATGAAACCTGAAATTTTTTCACCGGACACCATCCTTTGGCTTAGAGCTGGTTGTTATTGTCATCCACATTCACTACCTCGGTATAGTGACCGTAAGCAGCGCATTTGTGTTGTGTGTCACATGCGGAGAATACCAAAAGTCCGGCAAAAACCAAAGCAATTACAATCATTATTTTTTTCATATCGTCTTTTTTTTTAATTTTGCAAAGATAATAAAAAACGTAATTTGTAGTTTTATATTATATCAATAATAAAAAGAATAATAAGTTGCTGAAAATAAATAGATTAACAATTTTGTTACTCTTTTTTGTCCTTGGCCTTGTTTCGGCATTTGGACAAAATAAAGGGAGAAAATCGCATTATGCGGTGGCACTGTCTATTGATTCGGCGACTTACCAGCTGCTGCGCCAGTCCAACACCTTGTCGTATTGCCGCCATGATTTGCTGAATTTGGAGGACTATCCGAAGTTTTCGCAGCAGATTGTGTCTTATTACGAAAACAACGGTTTCCCTTTTGTGGAGGTGCGCTTGGACAGTCTCGAAATGGGAGAGCGACAAGCCTCCGCCAAGTTGTTGGTGGATTGCCATGAGTATGTGGCGTTCGATAGCATTATCGTGAGCGGAGATGCCAAATTATCAAGAAGTTATCTCTATCCCTATCTGGGATGGCGTCGTAAGAAAGCCTATAAGGAGAGTGTGGTAGCGGATATCCCTTCCAAACTGGAGGAATTGCCTTTTGTGACGGAAGCGGCGCCTTCGTCCATCGAGTTTGTCAACGACAAATGCTATCTGTATCTGTATCTTAACAAACGGAAATGCAGTCAATTTGATGGTTATTTGGGTATTGTGCCGGTGGATGACCGTACCGGCAAGGTGTCACTGAATGGTGAGTTGAATCTGGATTTGCGGAATTTGTTCAAGATAGGAGAGCGTATCGCTTTGCAATGGCGGAGCACGGAGCGTTATTCGCAGAATCTGACGGTGGCGCTGAACTTTCCCTACCTGTTCCGTACGCCATTGGGGGTGGATGGACAGTTTTTGCTGGACAAAAAAGATACCAGCTATTTGAACATGAATTATTTGATTGGCTTGCAGTACTCTTTTATGGGTAATAGCTATGCCAAGGTTTATTTTGATTACACCACCTCACGTGTTTTGGCGGCTTCGGCTTTGTCACCGTCTTCGGGCTTGATGGATTATAACAAGTCTATGTATGGTATTGAATTCAATATCAGAAAGTTGGATTATATTTATAATCCTCGGAAAGGTGTGTCTTTTATGATTAACGGCAGCGTGGGGCGACGCAAAATCGTCAAGAATGCCAAGGCTGACGAGTCGTTGTATGAGGGCTTGGAAATGCGGTCGAGTACTTACCGTTTACGGGCGGAATTGACGGGCTTTGTCCCGCTTCACAAGAGATGGGTGCTAGTGTTGGGGGCCAATGGTGGAACGATGTTCGGTAATCATCAGTATATGAATGAGTTGTACCGTATCGGCGGCATGAATTCGCTGCAAGGTTTCAACGAGCAGGCTTTGTATTGCTCCTCGTATGCTATCGCCCTGACCGAGTTGCGTTTTCTCTTTGCCAAAAGGTCCTATATCAACGCTTTTTTCAACGCCGCCTGGTACGAGCGTAACATTCCGAACAACTATTTTCATGATTTTCCCTTTGGTTTTGGATTGGGTCTGTCCTTCGACACCAAAGCGGGAATGTTTTATTTGAGCTATGCTCTTGGGCATCAGCACAATAGTCCCATTTCGTTCAAGACAGGGAAAATCCACTTTGGGGTGAAAGTGGGGTTCTAGAAAATGGGAATCGAAAGTTTATTGAGCATCCAATCGGATTTCGGCCTCTTTTGACAGCACATACACCGCAAGCTGTTTGTTTTCAACGCCAAAACGGATGGCGGCGGAGAGGGAGTCTTCGGGGGAAAGGCGGGAACTGTCGAAGTAATAAAGGCTGTCGGTAGTATCGAGCCAGCCGCCCACATAGCCATCTTTTGTGGTGTGTATAAAACTTATGTTTAGCCTATCGCTTTTCGTCCCGCCTCCGTCATTAGGCCGCGGTGTTCCAAGTCGGCGCAGCGTTGCCGGTTCAGTTCCGTCCAGTGACTGCCTTTGCGGCGCGGAGACAGACGTTGTGCCAACCTCCCGTCAGGCAGCCGCTTGACCGTTGAGTCGATCCATCCGAAACAGAGCGCCTCTTCCACCACCTCGATGTAGGGCAGGCAATTGTCTTGCGGTGGTTGCTTGCCGCGATAGGTCGCCACCCAACAGCAACGCTCCGTGGCCGTGTTTTGCTCAAGCCACTTGCGCAACTGCTGCCGATTGCCGTATTCCAAAAGCTTGGTGATTTCCATATTCGAATATTTACGCCTCACTCGCGAACAGGTCATCCATTCGAACTTGCGATTGCATGATACCGCTGTGCATATTCTGTCTGACACCGAATGTGGTAATCATGACCAATTGCATGGATTTGCGAGAATTAGTGGCCTCGCGGAACACCTGAATCTTTTTTCTTAGTTTTTCCTCGTAATCCTTGTCAATAACAAATTCTCCCACCGAAAACTTGATTTCGCAAATGTTGATTGTGCGGTCGCGACGGTCGATAACAAGGTCTATCTGTGCCTTGCCACTTGGCGATGAGCCCTTCCATGCGGAAATGTCCGTCAACACGGCACTGATTCCAATCGCTTTTTTAATCTGGTTGATGTGGTCCTTGCAGACTTGTTCGAAGGTCTGTCCAGCCCAACTGCTCTTTGCCGGGTTATCAAGGAAATGCGTCCAGAAATGCTCATCGGGATTTTGCTTGCCTTTTATGAAGCGCAGATAAAACAGTGTGAAATAGTCGGAGAGCTGATACACCACATTTTTCTCGTTGTAACCGAATGTGTTGTAAGCTCTGACAAATTGGCTGTCCGACAGGTTCTTCAGCATCTCCGTGAGGAGCCCATTGTCTTCCAGATGTGTTTCATCAATGATTTCTTTTCGGGTGAGACCCGATTTCTTTGTGGCTAACGCCTCTATGATTTTCATATATCCTTTTGAAGTCCCGAAAAGTGTCTCGTAAAGATGGTCGAACTCATCCCAAAGAGGCCCTTTGCGTTTGAAGAAAATCGTGTCAATGTTGGCGAGATAGGAAAGTTCATTGTCGAGGAGTTTTAGATAATACGGGATGCCTCCCATGGTCATATAACATTCTACGATGTCGTAACGGCTCCAGTGGATGCCCCGCGAGACCAAATATCGCTCTGTTTCTTGAAGGGTGAACGGCATCAGGTAAAGCCTCCGTGCTGCGCGGTTAAACAAGCCACCCTTGTCGGACAGGATTTTTTTTGTAATCCATGTGGTGGCAGAACCGCATACCACCAACATAATGTCGTTCTGCTGTGCTCCCCATCCGTTCCAGAATGATTCGAATGCGGCCAAAAACTCACTTTGGCGCGTGTCTAACCAAGGGAGTTCGTCAATAAATATAATTTTCTTGCGATTTTCCTTAATCCCTTTAAGGAGCTTCTTCAATTCTGCAAAAGCCTCCAACCAATCGGAAGGAACCTTCTTGACTTCAGCACCATATTCCTGTAAGGCAAGATAGAAGTTCTTAAGTTGTGTCTTCTTGGGTTTCTTGTATAGTCCCGTAACCTTGAAATCGTAAGTGTCATCGAAGAATTCCTTCACAAGAAAAGTTTTCCCCACGCGGCGACGGCCATAAATAATGACGAACTCTGACTCTTTGGAGTTGCGATATTTTTCCAGCTGACGGATTTCGTACTCACGCCCGATAAAAAGATTCTTGTCCATACCGACTTCTTTATTTCGCTTGCAAAAATACGAAATTTTTTAAATAAAATAAACTTAGGTGCGGAAACTATATATTTTTATGCAGTTTCCGCACCTAAGTTTGATGTGTTGTGTCTTTTGATATTAAACTTGACTGCGGAAACTATGTATTTTTGTGAAGTTTTCGCATCTGAGTTTAGACGCAATGCATGGCATATCTATGACCGCTCAATCTCTTCCAACGCTCCTGTTTCCGAGTCAATGATGAACCCTCGCACCACGATGTCCTTCGGGACGAGCGGGTGGGTGCGGATGGTCTCCACAGTCTTGCGAACGGAAGTTGGGGTATCCTTGAAACCCTCTAACCAGTGGTCAAGGTTGATGCCGCACTTGCGTATGGTGTCGAGGGTCTCGTCCGTCACGCCGCGGGCAATCATCTCATGGTGGAAGTGGTCGTAGCTCATGTGGCAGGCACCGCAGTGTGAGTGTGCTACCACCATAATTTCCTGCACACCCAACTCGTAGATGGCCACAATCAAGCTGCGCATAGCGGAGTCGAAGGCGGAGATTACCAGTCCTCCTGCGTTTTTGATGATTTTCGCATCGCCGTTTTTCAATCCGAGGGCAGCAGGCAACAGCTCTGTCAGCCGCGTGTCCATGCACGACAGCACCGCTAACTTCTTGTCGGGGTACTTGTCGGTGATATACTTCTCGTAGCCCTTCTGCGCTACGAATGTTTTGTTGTATTCAATAATTTGGTCAATCATCATCAGTCGTTCTTCAAATTTTCCGCAAAAATAGTAAAACTGTCATAAGGATCGTATCTCTTTTGTGATTTTTCTTGCTGTTTTCTTTGATTTTGCTGCAGCTCTACCGCCATAATAGATAAACTCACTGTTTTTATAACTTCGGGAGGCATGAGGGTAGATTTGTCTATGTGAAAAACCAGCATTTATGGTGTCGTAGCCGTGGGTGGTGAGGAATTCGAGCAGCTCATCGGGGTGGCTGAGAGGCCAGTCCATCAATCCCAACATCCATTGGTCTAATGCGAAATTGTCAATGCTGTCTGACACCAGTTCGTCAGGAACATATATCTCGTATGGTGAATAATCATAACTGCTGGTGCTTTTTATAGTGTAATCTTTCAGGCAAGTTCCTTTGCGAACAATGATGATTTTCTGCCAATCGGTGGTGTCAATATCGATGTAACCCCAATCGCGCAAGTTTGCCAGTACAGCGCTGGCATTGGCTGCATGGTCGCTACCTGGATGATGAATGAGTTCAAGGTCTAGTATGTAATCGCCTTTGAAATGACCTGGCTCGCTGTAGAAATATTCGTCTTGTGAAAGCCCTTCAATCTGATTTGCCACCGATGTTACATCATCGTGCGAAGTCACGGTGTCACCGAATGTCAGAATGGTGTCCTTGGGTATAGCAGCCAGTTGCCTGTCCCTGAATATGCGCTGCCCGTTGACCGTTAGGGTGTAGCCTTCGGTCTCGATGTGGTGGTGTGTCCTGCCGTGCTTACGGAAGCAGGAGGAAAGAACCACCAGCAGAACCGCGCATATCAACAGAAATTTCTTCAACGGATTATTGGAATTTAGACATGAACTTTTCGCTCTCCACGACGAATCTTTCGTGAATGCCTTCACCAATTAGTGTTTCGCCTTCGAAGCATTTAACTTCGAATACCAAACGGCGGCGGTCCACCTCAATCAGTTCCGCCTCACAGCGGATGCTGGCACCTACCGGACTGGCCTTTAAGTGCTTGATGTTGACGGCAATGCCGACGGTGGTGTTGCCTTCTCCAATCTTGTCGCAGACGCCCATTAGGCAGGTCTTTTCCATCAGGGCAATCATGGCGGGGGTGGCAAGCACCTCCAATGCTCCCGAGCCGTAAACGGCAGCGGTGTCTTTGTGTTCCACTACCAGCTGTTCGCTGTGGCGCAGTCCTTTCAGTGTGTCAAATTCGGTCATAATAGTTTCTGTCTTTTCAATGTAAAAAATCAACGTGGGTTACAAAAAAAGCTATTCTTCCTGTTCAAATTTCTCTCTGGCTTGATTGATAATTTCTTGTGCTTCTATCATTTCTTTAGCTATTTGAAATTGAAGGGTGTCGGATTCTTCGCTATCTTCTTCGTTCAGCATTTGTTGTTGGTTGAATTCTTTCAGTTCTTCTTCGCTGATGTTCATCATTTTCAAGCAACGGTCACGAGTTTTTTGCATAGCAAGCAAATAAAACGTGTTTTCGTAATAAAGTTCCGGGAAGTCGAAAATGAATAGGTTTTTTACAGAGCTCAAACAGTCTAATCCAATTATAGTCTTCTCAAGTTTATCCAATATTCCTTCTTGGTAATCTTGACGCAAATTGTAGAAAGAGGAAACCTCTTGTACAAAAATGACATTACCGAGGGTGCTGAAGGTCTCGATACTGGAAGAGAAAATCTTTTCTGTTGTTTTGGTGAAATCTGTTTGGGAAACCATAATGGCAGGCATGAACTTGAAACGCAGACTGTCGAAGTATTCCGGATGGATGGCAAGAGTTTGTTGCACTATACTTGCCTGATGAAAGACGGTGTCGGCATGTTGCAGTTTCTCAATGGTTTTGTCAAAATCATAAATGATCATCATGACCATTTCCCTTTTGGCAGCCTCCTTCTCACGCTTTTCTATGAAAGCAGAGGTGCCAAAGGTTAGCACAATGGAGATTGTTGTAGCCAGCAGCGACAAGAGAAAGTGTTTAAGGGTGGTATAGGACCTTCCATCATCTGTGACCTTTGGAATTTTTATGGGATTTCTCATAAATCAACTTTTGTTCGCAGTTTTATTCTTTCATCGCTTCCCGGATATCCATCATGATTTTCTGTGCCAGATGATCGGCTTGGGCTTCAGTGCCAGCCTCGGCATAGATGCGGATGATGGGCTCTGTGTTGGAGGTGCGCAGGTGTACCCAGCCGTTGTCAAAGTCGATCTTGACACCATCAATCCGGTTGACCTCATATTGCTTGTAGGTTTCGGCAATGCTGTCCAGGATATGTTTCACATTCATCGTGGGCTGTAATTCAATCTTGTTTTTCGAGATGAAATATGCCGGATACTGCAGGCGGATTTCGGAGCAGCTCTTCTTGCTGGTAGCCATATAGCTAAGGAACAGTGCAATGCCAACGAGGGCGTCACGTCCATAGTGTAAGGCGGGATAAATCACCCCTCCGTTGCCTTCACCACCGATAATGGCGTTGGTTTCTTTCATCTTGGCCACCACATTCACTTCTCCAACTGCAGAGGCGTTGTAGTCCACTCCGTATTGGCGGCTTACGTCTCGCAAAGCCCTGGTAGAGGATAAGTTGGAAACGGTATTGCCTTTTTCATGTTGCAAAATATAATCGGCTACTGCCACCAGTGTATATTCCTCCACAAACATCTCTCCCTCGTCTTTCACAATGGCCAGGCGGTCCACATCGGGATCCACCACAAAGCCCACATCGTAGGAGTGGCGTTTCATCTCGTTGGAAATTTCGTGCAAATGCTCCGGAATAGGTTCGGGATTGTGCGGGAAAATACCGGTGGGCTCACCGTACAGGAATTTCACCTTGTGCACACCCAACTTCTCGAACAGGGGTTTCAAGGCAATGCCTCCTGTGGAGTTCACACAATCTACAATAACCGAAAGGTCTGCTTTGGCAATAGCTTTGGCATTCACCAACGGCAGTTTTAGGATGGCTTCCACATGGTCTTCGATGGCATGGTCATAAAACTCGTAACTACCTAAATTCTTGATATCTGAATAATTAAAATCCTGTTTGTCAATAATATCCAGCAACTCTTTGCCTTCTGCTCCCGAGATGAACTCGCCCTTGTTGTTGAGTAATTTCAGGGCGTTCCACTGCATAGGATTGTGGCTGGCCGTGATGATGATGCCAGCATCTGCATGTTGTTGAATGACTGCCATTTCCACTGTTGGAGTGGTGGACAGTCCCAAATCCACGACATGCACACCCATGAACTGCAAGGTGCTACATACCAGCTGGTTGATTCTGTCGCCAGAGATACGTGCGTCGCGGCCCACAATCAAGGTGAGTTTTTTCTGGCTGTCATCCTTGCGCAGGAAGGTGACAAAAGCACTGGTGAATTGAACAATGTCGATGGGGGTGAGGTTGTCACCGGCTTTGCCGCCGATGGTGCCTCTGATGCCGGAGATAGATTTGATTAATGACATACAGATTTTATTTATGAGTATTGAAAAATTATTCTGTGCAAAGATACAAAAAAATCGTATTTTTGCCGCCCGAAAAATTATCCGAAATGAAAAAAAACATTATACTTTTCGGCTTGCTTTGTTTAGTGAACTATTTTGTTTTCGCTCAATCAGAACTTTACGATTTACAACCAGCGTTTCCTCACCATTTGACTGCCGAGGAACAGTTGCTGATGCACACTTTGCCGGAGAAGGCGGCTCGCAACGCTACCGTAGCACCGCAGGGACCTGTTACCGCTTTGGCGGAGTTTCAGCCCATGATGGGAGTGATGATTCGCTATCCGTTGGGAATTCCGGTGAGTCTGGTGGCTCAGTTGTCGCAGCTTACCCAGGTGAAGGTGCTGGTGGGAACCACGTACCAGCAGAATAGCGCAAGTTCCTCTTTTGCCCAAAATGGTGTGAATATGTCTAATGTGGAGTTTTGGGTAATTCCCAATGACTCTTATTGGACCCGCGATTATGGTCCATGGTTTATCATTGATGGCAATGACCAGGTGGCGGTTATTGACTTCACTTACAACCGTCCGCAGCGTCCGAATGACGATGCCTCTTTGCAGTATGTGGCGCAGCATTTGAACATGAACCGTTATGAAATGCCGATGGTCCATACGGGAGGTAATTATATGACAGATGGATACGGAACCGCCGCTTCCACGCAGTTGGTTATTGAGGAAAATCCAACGGAAACTGCAGCCTCTTTGCGACAGATGGCTCAAGAGTATATGGGCATTGATAATTATATGTTTATTGATGATCCCATGGATGATTATATTTATCATATTGACTGTTGGGGTAAATTCTTGGGTGTGGACAAGGTACTGGTGGCTCAAGTTCCGACAAGCGACGACCGTTATGCCGATTATGAGGCTGCTGCTGCAGTATTTGCCAATGCGACAACTCCGTGGGGAAATCTCTATCAGGTATATAGGGTCTATGAACCGGGAACGGGCCACACGGCTACTCCATATACGAATTCACTGATTCTGAACGACCATGTGTTTGTGCCCATTGCAGGTTCCCAGTGGGACGATGATGCCATTGCCGTTTATCAGGAAGCCATGCCGGGCTATACCATTGTGCCGGTGATGCAGAGTTATCCATATTGGGAAAATACTGATGCGTTACATTGTCGCACGCACGAGTTGGCCGACAAGGGCATGCTGTATATCAAACATTATCCTTTGCTGGGAGCACAAGAAGTGCAGAATGGAAGCGTAACGCTGACCGCTGAGATCAAGGCTTTGAGTGGACAGTCACTGGTAACGGATTCAGTTTTAGCTTATTATAGAATTAATCATGGAGCATGGCAGCATACTGCGCTTACTTCCGTTGGAGGTAGTTCTTTCGAGGCTTCTGTTTCGGGATTGCAAGACTTGGATACGGTTGATTATTATCTTTTTGCGAAAGACCTGTCGGGTAGGAGAGAGCATCATCCCTATATCGGGGCTGCCGACCCGCACCGCTTTGTGGTAAATGCGCCTACGGCCATCCAAAACCAGTCGTTGGAGGCATCAGTGTTGCTTTATCCCAACCCCGCGGTTGACCGCTTCACTTTGAGAGGTGAGAATCTGGCTTCGGTAAAAGTATATAATGCCATGGGGCAGTTTGTGGCCGAATACCCCCTGCATCGCGCAACGGTTATCAATTGCCAGGACTGGCCCGCAGGAGTGTATTATCTTTCTATCTTGATGGAAAGCGGAGAGACCCTCAGCAAGAAGCTGGTGAAAGTTAATTAGTAAATTAGCAAATTAGTTAATTGGTTAATGTGC
>Ga0265298_10001137_pt1 | contig 39145 bp, 53 predicted proteins | sample AusTroGonzalo_MG_3_FD_193486 | JGI IMG/M metagenome (GOLD analysis project Ga0265298, IMG submission 193486) | Bovine rumen microbial communities from tropical cattle in Woodstock, Queensland, Australia - Gonzalo_01 | ecosystem: Host-associated > Mammals > Digestive system > Stomach > Rumen ... | reverse complement strand
GACCGGGTCTGCGGACTGGATCTCCGCGAAGCCGATCTGAACATGTATTTCGCCCAGATGCCGGTCAAAGATTTCGAGCACTGGCTGGCGGAAGGGAACAACCGCCAACTGGCGGCCAAAATCCTGTCTGACGACCGTACCCGGGATGACTTCCGCGAACTGGCAGTCTCGACGCTGGAAGCGCTGGAGGATGCCGACGAGGAAGCCGCACAATAACGAGAACACAGGGGCGGCGCACTGCCGCCCCGCAATGGGATTGTGAAATGGGCAAAAATCTTCCATTTTTCAAATTCGACGCCGATGCCTGGCTGACCGGAAAGGTCCAGCTCTTATCGCCCATAGAAAAGGGTATATTCATTGACCTGATCGCCCGAATCTGGAAAGAAAACGGTGTAATCCGGAATGATGATTTTTTACATCGATTGATAAGGGTAGAAAAGGCTACCCTTAATGATTGTTTGCAAGCCTTTTTCAAATTGGGGATAATGGAGGAAAAAGAGCAGATTTTGAGCGTAAAATTCATTGATGAACAAATAAGCGAACGGTTAGATTATATTGTTCGCCAGAGCGAAATCGGGCATCGCGGAGGCCGACCAAAAAAGGGTAGCAAACCTAAGCAGAAAGCAGAAAGCAGAAAGAAGAAAAAAGAAGAAGTTGTAGAAGAAGAACGGGCCTTCGGCGACGACGGCGACAGCAACCCCAGCGTGGCGCGAACTGGAACGGACCTGTCGGACAGGACGGACGTGACGGACAGCGCGGGAACCGGATCGGATGGGCGAGATCAACAGGACGGACAAGGCGAACCGACCGGATGCACACCTGGAAGCATTGCCCACAAGCTCTGGGATGCGTATCCGAAAAAATTTGCCATGCTCCTCGGACAGAAAGCCGCATTGAAAACGATCAAGGAGCTGCATTCGCAGGGGAAGAGCTACGAGGAGATCGAAACAATGCTGATGGAGGCGGTCCAAGGCTATTCGGAAGCGGTGCAGAAGTGGAGTCAGAAGAAACGGCAATACGTTTGGAGCATGGAAACGTTTTTCGAGGCTGGCCATTACGCGGACGATCCGGAATGCTGGCGCGACGAGGACGACCAGTCCGGGCAGAGCAGCCCGGGTACCGCTGATCCATACGTCACGCTGGCCGACGGAACGAAAGTCCGGAGGAGTGTGCTGTGAAAACGTTCCGTGAGTTCGGCATCGACCTGCCGATGAATTTTTCCGGCGACCGGAAAGTTCTCTGTCCCAAGTGCAGCCATCTTCGCAAGAAGAAGAACGAACCCTGTCTTTCCGTGAACGGGGACAAGGGGACCTGGAACTGTCACAACTGCGGCTGGACCGGCTCTCTGCACGAGAAAAGCGATTTCCAGCCGGAGCGGAAAGTCTACCGGCGGCCCGATCCGAAAACGGCGAGCGACGATCTGAGCAACGATGTCATCAAGTGGTTCGCCGGCCGCGGGATCGGCATGACCACGCTGATCAAGGGACGGGTATATTCCACATGGCATTATCTGGCGGGAACGGGCCAGCAGACCTTGTGCATGGCTTTCCCTTACTACCGGAATGGAGAACTGCTGAACGTGAAATACCGCGATGCCCGGAAGAACATGACGCAGGAGAAAGACCCGGAACCGTGTCTGTGGAACATCGACGCTGCGGCCGGAGCCAAAACGATCTGCATCACCGAGGGCGAAATCGACGCGCTCAGTTTGATCGAATGCGGCTATGCCGCGGCGGTCAGCGTGGACAAAGGGGCGCCGAACGCGAAGGACGCGAACGCGGCGAAGAAATTGGAATGCGTGGCGAACTGCCAGGAAATCCTCGACGGTGCGGAAAGCATCATCCTCGTCACGGACAAGGACGATCCCGGATTGCGGCTGGAAAAGGAACTGGTTTCCATGCTCGGACCGCAGAAATGCCGGAGAACGACCTATCCGAGCGACTGCAAGGACATCAACGACGTCCTGATGAAATACGGTCCGGAGGGTGTGATGCGGGTAATCGACAATGCGGAACCCTATCCGGTGCCTGGCATCCACCGGTTTTCGGAGTTTTTCGATGAGGTGGAAAAAATCTACCGGAATGGAATCAGCCGGGGATTAACCACCGGGTGGAAGATGCTCGACCAGATATTCAGCCTGAAAACAGGAACACTGAACATCATCACGGGTTTGCCGAGTTCTGGAAAAACAGAATTCATCCACGCGCTGGCGGTCAACGCGGCAAAGAATCTGGACTGGAAATGGGCGATCTTCTCCCCGGAGATGATGCCTGGAGGTTCTCTGCTGCGGAATCTTGCCGAGAAGATCGCAGATCGGAGTTTTTACGGTCCGAACCGGATGTCGGAGGAAGTGATGCACCGGGCGCGAGAGGCAGTGAACGAAATCTTTTTCCTGATCACGCAAGACGACCTGGATGACGATATGACGCTGGACAAAATTCTGCGTCTGTTCGAGGTCTGCGTGGTGCGGTATGGCGTGAAAGGCGTCATCATCGACCCGTGGAACTGGATAGAATACAACCTCCCATTGCGCGAAAATTATACCAGCTGGACTGGAAAGATGCTTCAAAAATGTATCAGTTTCGCGCGGGCTCATCAGGTCTGGTTTGCGATTCTGGCGCATCCCCGGAAACCGGAAAAGGACAAGCGGACCGGAAAATATCCGGTCATCACGCTGAACGACATTTCCGGTTCGCAGGAGTTCGCCAACAAAGCCGACTACGGGATCAGTCTCTACCGGGACCAGTCCAGCGGATCAGGAAATGTCACGCAGGTCCACATCCTCAAATCCAAAAACAAGTATGTGGCCACGATGAACACGTTCTGCGAGATGCGCTGGGACCGGTCCAGCGGGACCTATACGGACATCGATCCGGAGCAGGAACACCGGTATGGGAACGGAGACCGGGATCCGCCGGAAGCGGAGCCGCCGCGAGCTTACAAGGATTGAAGTCACAAGTCGCAAGTCACAAGTCACAAGATTGAAGACTTGAAAATTTGAAGACTTGAGGTGAAAAATTGAATGGAGGAATTTTACATGGAGGACAAAAAAAAGGCTGTTTATGCGGTCGACGGTTTCAAGTTCGACAGCCGCGATGAACTGGATTTTTACTGTTTCATCGCCGAGGCCGCGGAAAGCGGAATGATCTCCGCATGGAGCTATCATCCGCAGACGATCGAGCTGTCTCCGAAGGTGACCTACACCGAAGAGATCCGGCTGAAAACCAAAAGCAAAACAGTGGAACATGTTCTGCTGAACGGGTGCAGCTACACACCCGATTTCACGATTCTGCTGACCGGGCCGCGCAGCTGGATGCTGCGGCCGAATTTCCGAACCGACAAGGATCTGATCTGGATCGACGTCAAAGGCTCGTTCAGCATCCACAACGACGACGTCAAATTTTCCCTGCTGCAGAAATGGCTTTACCAGCGGAAAAAAATCTATGTTCACAAAATCATCGTGCGGAAATTTTTCGAGGCGGTATTTGTTCCGAAACGGGCAGCCTGGAACCACAACGGGACAAGGCGGGCAGCTTATGCCCACTGCCGGATGCGTCAGGATTTTCTGGCCGAAAAACGCGGCTTGAACTTTTAACGGACAAGGAGGTTATCAATATGGCATCGTATTATTCGAATTACGATCTGAACGTGGCGCTGAGCAATGTTCATGCGCTCAAGCGTGAAGTTGAAAAGAAACTGGAATTTGCGAAAAAGGTGCTGAAAAGCATCGCGGGAACGCGAACTGAAACGGACCTGTCGGACAAGTCGGACCTGCCGGACAACGCGGGAACCGAAGCCGAGACGCGAGAGGACCGGGCGGAGCTGACGCGCGAGGAAATGATCGCGGCCGCTAAAAACGCGCTGGACAAACTGGCCAACGGAAAGGACTGGAAATGACTTACGCGATGGATACGCTTTTCAAATTCATGCAGGAACTCGGCGGCCGGGTCAGGGAAATGCTCGAGCTGGAAGTCAATTATGATTTCCATCCGGGGATGCGGGTCACCTATACCTGGAAGGGTCAAATCCAGACCGGCGAACTCTGTCCGGGACAAACCGAAAACAGTGCGATCCATCACACGGTGGTCACGCTGGACGATTACACCTGCTATCTGCTGGTCAAATCGGACAAGACCGGAAAGAAATATCCGGTAAGACACCAAAACATCAGAATCGAAGGAGAAAAAAAACATGATTGACAGACTGAGAGAAATCATCCACAAGGCGAAATACCTCACATTCACCATCACCGATCAGGGCGACCAGGTGCAGATCACGGCCACCGTGCGGCCGAAAGACGGATCCGATCCGGCGAAACCGATCCAGGTGCGGGCCGACTGGCAGATCGCCGACGCCCTGCTGGTCGAAGCGCTGAACAAGCCGCCGAAAGCCGGAAAGACCGAAGTGAAGAAACCGGAGAAGAAGGAGGAAGCGGACAGCGGAGATCTGTTCGCAGCGGCCGAAGCTGCGGAAGAAAAGACGGCTGGATCCAATGGGGAGAGCTCCGCAGCCGATGATGAGAACAAAACCAAAAACGAGGAGAAATAACAACCATGGGAACTTTTCGCAAAATCTCGAACGAAGAAAAAACCGCAGTCATGACAGCCATGCAAGCCTATTTGGAACAGGGCTGGACACTGAACAGCGCATATAACCAGGTCAAAGCTGATTTCCTGTCGGAGGAGAAAACCATACCGGCAGAAAATATCGTGAGACGGTGGTTCGCGGGGATGTCGCGAACTGAAACGGACTTGACCGACAAGACGGACCTTACGGACAGCGCGAAAGGCAAAGCTGCGGACGATGCCGCCGATGATGCCGAAGTGTCGGTGGAAAACCCGGAGCTTGACAATTACACGCGCCGGCTGGAACTGATGTGCCGACTTTATCGGACCCGATCCGAGAATTCGATTGACGCCGTCTGCGATGAACTTTTACCTGAACTTTTTACCGAGGAGAATTGAACCATGACCAAGAATAATACAGTGACAACCCTAGAGCGGGTGTTCAACTATAACGGCATGAAACTGGATGATCCCGGGGCGGCGCTCAGCCCGGCCGATGTACGGGATTATTACGCCCCGCATTTTCCGAAGCTGACCGGAGCGGCCGTCAAGGGTCCGAAGGTGGAGGGGAACAAGGAAGTCTGGGACTTCGTGACGCAGACAGGAACGAAAGGATGAACATGAAATGCGAAAAATCACGCGAAGAAAAACCGCAGCCGGCCGTTCCGGCAGAACTCACTCCGGAACAAATCGAAGAATGGGAACAAACCTCCGGCAGACTGGCCGCCGCGCTGGAACTTCTCGAAGAATTCCCCGTGCCATACCCCCTGGAATGCTTGCCGGTTCTCATCTTCTGACCCTGCCGATGCTGCCCGATGATGTAAATCTGCAAAACCATGTGGATCTGAATTGCATCCGGTTCGCAGAACTGCTGGGATATGACCGGAATACGGTCGAAACCATCGGCCTGGATGGGATGATGCAGGATCAACTGATCAGGTGCGGGATCATAACCGAGAATGACGTTCTCGGATATACCGCCACTGTCAACAGCTATGATTCTGCGACCGAATACAATTACGAGTTGTTCGATCCGCTGCCGGAAAAAGAGCGGCCCTATTATCTGGCAGTATTTTTCGCAGGAGATACCATTACAGAGGATATCGGGGCGGAGCTGGAAGAGATCGAGCGCCGGACGCCTGGTCTGGGGGCGTGGATCCTGCGGCAGCTGGATAAATCGCCATGCAATTTCATGACGCCGTTCACTCTTTATGATGAACCGGATATGTTCTTCGGTGCCGACTGGTATGCGGATCAGGAAGATATTGATCCGGAAGAATTATCCGGAAACGAGGATATGATAACCGAAGACGTTTTCTTAAATTACTATCCGGAATGGGCTATTGTCCGGCACGATGATCCGCCGCCGGACATTTCGCCTTGGCCGCTACTCGCGCAGCTCAAGAAACATTCGGATGAATACGATGCTGCCGAACGTGAGTTTCACCGTCTGGGGCATCAGCGAAATCTGATCATTCAGCCAGGTGCGGAAATGTATGTCGGATGTATTGCCTGGACCAAAGGGCGGAACGAGATCGAACGGGATATCGGGTGGCGATGCTGCAACGACACGTTCCACGATATGCAGTATTCGGAAGGAGCTACTCCCGGGGCCATGCAATTCGAGTTCATCCTGAACGAGGCGAATGCCGACCGGAACCGGCTCATGGCCGTGCTTCTGACAACTTTTCTCCCGTATCTTGCCGATTTGGATCAGGTTCTGGATGACATCGAAAGGGGGATGTTCCGATGAAAGTGAGAGACGAATACGGAAAATCGAATTTTGAAGCGGTCCGTTCGCTCATCGTTTACCGCAATAAACAAGGGCAAACGCTCTGCACACTGAATACCGTTAAGGATGGGAAAGTCCTGCCCGGTGAAGCGGTCGACGGAGGAAAACTCGCTGGGCTGTTCCGGATGATCGGAACGATTGCCGATCCTGCCGATTCAATGAAGATGGTCTGGCAGGATCCCCGGATCCTCGCCATCGGGGCGAATTCAATCCTCTGGTATGCGGCGCCGCACCGGGCGGAGATCTTTTTCTCCTGCCTGACTAAAGCACTGATGCGGTGCAGCGGGAAAATTTTTCCGTACCCGGGACTGGTTTTTCTGGCACGGAAAAATACGCTGCGGGTCTTCGCGGTGAAATCCCGGCCGAATCTGAAAACCCGGCTGTATCATGCTCCGCTGTGGAATATCAGCAACGGGGCGGTATGTCTGCCGTGGGGAATCCGGAACGACGAATCACACAGCATTGATGAATGGGAGAAGATTTTTTTCACGTCGGCGTTCAGTCATCCCGGTCTGACCGCCAAGGTCAGCCGGACCAGGTATGAAAAGCTGGTTCCGGCGCTGATCCGGAGCAAGGCGCGGAAATTCCCGTCCGGAGAACTCATTCCGGCGAATATCACGATTCAGAATTTGATTGAGGAGAAACAAAAACCATGAAGCATTATTTCAAAATCCAGACGGACGGACCGGCGCGGATCGCGGTCGCCGGATGCGGAGGGACAGGCAGCCAGGTGCTGGTCATGCTGGCGCGTCTCGATGCCGCATTGCGGGCGCTCGGCGGGAACGGTCTGCACGTCGATTGTTACGATCCGGACAAAGTCAGTCCGGCGAACTGCGGCCGGCAGGTCTTCTATGACTGCGATGTCGGCAAGTTCAAGTCTAAGGTGCTGGCTGAACGTCTGCGGCTGTGCTTTCCCGGATTCGAGGTCCAGGGGGAACCGTGTAAGTTTCATTTTTACGAATACGACATTATGATTTCCTGCGTGGATTCGCGGAAAGCAAGGCGGGACATTTGTAAGCAGCGCGGAAAATTCCGATTGTATCACATCGACTGCGGGAACGGCGCCGACTTCGGGCAGGTCCTGCTCGGCAACGGGACGAAAAATCTTCCCTGGCCGGAGGTCGCGGAGCCCGATCTGGTGCGGGAAGGTCCGGAGGACGATGCCCCCAGCTGCTCGATGGCCGAAGCGCTCGAAAAACAGGAGCTTTTCGTGAATGACTATGCTGCCCGGATCGCCGGGACTCTGCTGTGGAATCTTTTCCGCCGAGGCTATACCGAGATCCGAGGGGCATATTATAACTTGAATCCGGTCATGGTGAATCCGATCAAGATCGAAGACAGGCCCGATAGGCCGGATAAGACGAATAAGACCAATAGGAAGAAAGGGAAAGGTAGAAAATGAGGAAACAGACGCAAGAACAAGGGCCGAATGACCGCGGGGATATTGCCGCGGCAGTGATTTTTCTGGTGTCGATTTTGATTTTTACAATATGGATGATGGTGACAAGATGATGACTGATTTTGAAGAACTGGTGTTGGACATGCGGACCGCGCAGAAGAACTTTTTCCGTTATCACGATCAGCAGGATCTGAAGATAGCCAAGAAGCTGGAAATCCTGGTCGATGGCTGGCTCGAACGCATACAGCAGCTGGAGCAGGATCCCACGCCGGACCTGTTCGGAGGTGAACAATGAGTATAATGTCACAAGACACATGTTTCAAGCCGCAAGATCGTCAGGATGCTCTTGAAAAACTGGTGCCGAAACTGGACCTGTGTAAGCAAATCCCGCCCGGAGCTTTCGAGAATTCGGCGCTGGTGTGGTCATATTCCTGCGATAAGCGAAAGACGGAGCCTTTTATCGAGGAACGCGATTGCATAGGTTTCTGCCGCAGGAATATGGTCAATGCGCCGCCGGTGTATCCGGCGCCGACGCTGGCGGAGATCATGGCAACGATGCACTATCCCGGCGTTTTTATGGAACGGGATAATAAATGGAGTGCAATGAGTGCATACTATAGTGAATCAGATGTCAGACCAGAGGATGCTGCGCTGAAACTTTGGCTGGAACTGAACAAGTCGGACCAGTCGGACCAGTCGGACCAATCGGACACTGACCGGAAAGGCGGTGAATGATGAACCACGACATCACGCATTGCCAGAACACCAAATGCCCACAGGCATCAACCTGCCGGAGAAGCACGATCCATTTTGCCAAATTCCCACCGCCGACGAAGTGGATTACATACGCCGGATTTTCGCCGGACCCGAAAATTGGCGTTTGCGAACATTACTGGCCAAACGAAGACGAGGTGAAACCATGAATAGCTGTAAAGACTGCAATTTTTTTTGGATTCGATATGATGACGAAGATTATGCCTTTTTCAACTGCACAGCCAATCCGCCGATTTTCGACGATAAAATAGGGTGGATGCGACCTGGTGTTTATCCCGAAGATAAGCCATGTCGATTTTTCAAGCCGACACAAGAAACCGAGGTGAAACCATGACCGAAACGATCAAGGTTCTGTCCGTTCGGCAGCCGTGGGCGTGGCTGATCTGCGCCGGATTCAAAAACATCGAGAACCGGAGCTGGCGGACCAATTACCGCGGACGGCTGTATATCCACGCGGGGAAGTCGTTCGACTGGGATGCGCTGGACTGGCTCGAACAGTTCTGGGAATACCACACGCTGGTCTGCCGGCATTTCGGGATCCTTCGCGATTGGAGGATCACCATGCACAAAGATGATTTCGGCGCGATCGTCGGGTATGCCGATCTGACCGACTGCATCCAGAACAGCCGGTCGATCTGGGCGCAGCGTGGATTATTCCACTGGGAACTCCATTACCCGAACCATCTTGCCCCGGTCCCGTTGAAAGGGCAGCTGGGAATCTTTGAAGTTGACCGGGAAATTCTGGGGGACGAAGTATGAAAAACTTGTTGTATGCGGTCGGGATGATCGTGGCGGGCGCTCTGCTGCTGATGATCATCCTGCCGGTCGAAATGATCGATGAAATCAAGTGGCGGAGGGAAAACCGATGAATCCAGTGTGGAAATGCAAGAATTGTGACCGCGGGCCGTGCTATGTTCAGAGCCCGAACCGGGAAGAAAACCGGGATGCGTTCGGCCAATGCGAACCGGTTCCGCCGATGCTTTGTCCTTATTGCAGCGAAGAATCACCGGAATTTGAACTGTGTGCGCCGGAAGTAAGGTATCGGATCAAGTGGTGTGACGAGATGTATGAATGGCTGTCCGGTCCTGGCTACGATAACGCCCCGGAGGAAATCCGGGACGGTCTGGCGATTGAACTGGAAAGCCGGATCGACCGCCATCTTGCCATGCGGATCACCGGACTACTGCGCAACTACGAGGAATCAGCGACCGCCGATTTCCTCGAACGCGAGGAATGGAAAAAGGAACTCAAGAAGATCAGCAAGGACGAACTGTTCAACGTGGTTTTCCCGGAAGGATTCAAGGCTGGAATCATCTACGGAGAAATGATCCGGCAGAGAAAGGCGGTGAAAAATGGCTGAACTGGTATCAGTGGGAGGGATCTGCTTCGTGGCGGGGACGCCGGAAAATGCGGAGAGCGCGAACTTGTCAGACAAGTCGGACAGGTCGGACGGGTCGGACATCGCGGGAGCCAAGCGGAAATACCGGAAACGGGGAGAACGCACCCGCAAGGAACAGCAGAAAGAAGCATCCCGACGGTATTATCTGGAACACCGGAATGAGCGTCTGGTCAAAGCGAAAACCTGGCGTATGGCCAATATGGAGAAATTCCGGGACACTCAGCGGAAATACCGTGAAACTCATAAGGAAGAGATCGCCCGCAACAGCCGCGAATATTATCAGGTCAACCGTGAGGAAATTTCACGAAAAGCGCATCTGGCATATCTCCGGAGAAAGGATCGCAATGAAACTTTACAGCGGACGCCGTGAAAACTGCGGAACGGTCGTCGGCCGGCTGGTCAGATTGTGGGGGCTGACCTTCCTGGTGCAGCGACATCCAATCACAGGCTGGACCTTTTTCTGCGTGGATCCCGAAACCATACAAGAGGTGTGTAGAAAGGATAGCATTACAGGAGTTTCAGCTTCTCTTCGGCTTCCTGGATAGCCGTTTCTGAGAGTCCGGGGAAAACAGCATCCGGAGCCCGTTTCAGACGATCGATTTCGGCTTTAAGCTCGGCATTTTGGAGCCGCAGATCGCGAATCCGGGACTCCAGATGCTGTATTTTTTTGTCTCGATTCTGTTTGCCAAGGCTTGCGATTGATTGCGATAGCCGGAGAACAGCTGTGATCTGCCGGTTGTCTTCCAGGTCGCCACGGGTGAGGATGTCGGCCAGAATGTCCATGAGCCGGATACGGGCCTGATCGGCCATGGATTCGAGAGCTCCGGAATCGCGGAGAGCTTCGGCCTGCATCATGGCGGTCTGCCGATCGGCCAGCTGCCGCGACCGCATGCCCGCAAATTCCTTGTATTCCTTACAGCGGCGGACCGATGTCAGGTTGCGGCTGGTAAGTTGGAATCCGGCCTGATCCAGAGCATCGGCGATAATGGAATCCTGCTGGACTGCCTGGAATGTGGCGCCGTCCAGCAGGAGGGAATAGATCCGATAGCGGATCTGATGCGGCAGCAGAGAGGTTTTACTGCGCGGTCCGAATTTCGTCTTTTTGGGCATTCGCTTCCGCTTTCTCTGCCGGTTTGACTGATTCGGCGGGTTTGAACACTTCGGCTACTGCTTTGATCGCCGCTGGAACATCGCCCGGATCCGTCAGCGTGATCGCCAGAAAACGTTTCTTTGTGACTGAGCTGGCGTTCCAGATGCTCGCGCTGCTTTCTTCCCTGTAACTGATCTGGTTCGTTCCGGCTTTCGTGGTTGCGAAGTCGCCGGAGATGAATACAGTTTTCAGCGCCGGGATCTTGGTGTCCGGGTCGATGCCGATTCGGCTGTCCACCACCGTGCCGTTGCCGCTGGTGTTTTTCGCGGCCAGGCTTTCAGCGATTTTTTCTGTCGCACAGCCGGTCATGATCACGGACAGGACAGACAGGACGGACAGGACGGACATGGCTTTGATACTTTTCATTTTAACCTCCATGGTGTTTTATTGCGGCATACAGCGCGATGGCCGCGTTGATTATGAATCCGATTATCCCGGCGATCAGGCCGGTTTGCTTGCTTTGCTCTTTTTGCCTGGCTTCAAGACGGTCAACTCTTGATGTTATGTTCTCAACCTTCTCGATGATGCCCGGTTTGCCGTTTCCGTGAATCGTGTGATAATCGCGGGTCAGCTTCTCTTCGATTCTGGCCAGTCGGTCGATGACGTCTTTTTCGAACTGCGTCATTTTTTGCGGTATCCTTCCCACCCGAACTCCTGGCAATATCCTGCGTATCTCCACGCCCGGAACAGCCATTTGTATCGCCTCGGGTCATACCACGCATATGCGGCATTGACCAGCGTGTAACAGTTCTCCCGGAACTCATCGTTTGCGGCGGTGAAATCGGCTTTCGTTCCGCCTATGTGATAGCGTAAATCGTGGATCAGGGCGGCTGGCTCGAACAGGCCGTTGGCCATGGTTACAATATCCCGCAGCCAGTCAGGGAAACGGTCGGGTCCAATGCCGTTGTAAATCGATTCAATCTCGGAAATGGTGAAATCCTTGACGATCTCGCGGCCTTGGAGATTCAGCTGCTCGATAATGTGCAAACATCGGATGATGGTTACAGTGTCCATGGGTTGAATTATCCTTTCAAAATTCTCGTGATTTGAATTGAAGAAAGAGCACTTTGATACAAACGGAAATCCCACAACTGCCCGTAGAAATCGAAGCCGTATCCGCTCCCCCAGGTCCCCAGTCTCAAGACATCGCCAGAGCCGATCGTTCCGGTCCGTTCTTTTTCCACGCTCAGTTGTCCATTCACGAACAAGCGCCAGAAATCACCGTCATGCACCATGATCAACGAGGTGTCCGTGTTGTATTCGGTCGAGATCGATCCGGTTCCTGAATCTGCCTGTCCGGAATAATCCGCCTGCAGGATGTTCCACGATGATCCGTTGCCGGCCCACATGTTGAAATGTCCCCCGTTGTCATCGATCCCCAGATAACAATCGGTTACCCCGGCGAGATAGGCGGCTCGATCGTACCCCTGATTGTTGATCCGGAAAAAGATCGTAAAATCTCCTGAAAGAAGAGACGTCGTAATCCCGGTCAGAGTGACGGACCCGCCCTGGAAACCTAATCGATTCCCGGAGAAATACAAATCTCCGGATGCGCCGCTGACGAAATCCACGGAAGTGCCGTTCACGGTCCCGACATAATCCGAAGTAAACGGGATGCTGGCATACGGTTCAGGAATATAGACGTCCAGGTAATCCACGACGACCTTTGCGTCTTCGGAATAGACTTTGCCGACTTCGGGCGTGATGGTGGAATAAACGAGGCCGGATGTCGCGGTCTGTTCGAAAGTATAATAGCCGCCGGACAATACGGCTTTGTAGCCGGTCCAAGTGTGATTGACAGTATCGACCGAAGCGCATTTGTAGAAGTCCGTTGCCGAACCGCCTCCGCCACTCGTTACCATTGTGAACACCTGATCCCCGATCCGGATTGCCGGAACGCCCGGAACCGGAATTGCCGGAGTTAAGTTTTCGGTAGTGTAGTTGCTCATTTTTTCACCTCGTTATGAATGGATGATGACCGCGCCGGGAAGGTTGTTTAATCCAGTGAAAACTGCCCCGCTGACAATCGTAAGTGTTCCGCCGCTGGACACGAGAATATCGGCGGCAGAGCCTGTCTCACTAAGCACCATTAGTCCACCAGGATTAACCGTCGTGCTGTTTGCCAGTCCACTGGAATCAACAGTCATGCTTCCAGAAGAATTAATGACCGTATAATTGGCTGTTCCCCTGATCCACACACTCCCTTCGTTAATCGTTGTGCTGTTTGCTGCACCATATATCGTCGTTCCTCCTCGTGAATCAATCGTGGCATAATTAACTATACCTCCACTGGAACACAGCATATTCGCGTTGAAATCTGTTATAGACAAATACTGTAACATGCCGCCATTGCGAACAATTAACCTCCCGCCACCGTAAATCGTGGTGCTTGTATATGTCCAGCCGGAATCCACATACATGGTATTTCCGGAACTGATGATGACTCCGCTGGAAGTTTTGGACGGGTCGGTTCCGGGCAGGTTCCATCCGTAGCAGGAAAGCGTGACAGCCGAACCGGAATCCGCAGCGCTGGTGCCGGAGAATGCGAGCGGCTGGAATTGACCTCCGCTCGTGATGTAACCGAGGGTTACTTCCACTCCTGCATACGTTCCGCTGACCCCGAAAATGCTTGCTCCGGACACGATGTTCGAAGCCACAAGCGAGGCATCCCCCTCGATAACCACATCACCGAGGAGATAGCCTCCGGCGCTGATAATCTGACTGCTGGCTGATGGCGTAATCTCTGTTGCCAATATGGCGCTCCCGACTTCAATTACCTGCTGAGAACTGATATATCCGGAAGGAACCACGCAGATATTATCATAGGCATACGCTGACACGGTCTGAATGCCGCCGGAGGTCAAGACTCCTGCGGAATCGTAGAAGACTTTGCCGGAAAGGACATCAGATGCTTCGGCGGTGGTCGAGCTGACATCCGTGCCGGAACTGCCGCCGATGGTGATGAAAGTTCCGTCCGGGAGTTTTCCGGTCAGGGTCAGGCCGTCTTCGGAAAAAAGCAGGACCGCGCCGCTGGAAACGACCGAGCTGGAAAATTCCGTGCGTGAGTTGACTTTGACGTATTGCGGAAGATTGGTGAAGATGTATTCTGCCATAATTTATTTTCTCCTATAAGTCCTATAGGTCCTATAAGACCTATTCGATTTTGGCGAAGATCGCGTCAAGCTGTTCCGAGGTCACGCCGAGCTTCTGCACAAGGCTCTGAAAATCGGCATTGTTCCGGTCGAGGTCAAGAACGCTGTTCCAGTAGAACTGCAAATCGGAACTCTGCGCGTAGGCTTGCCGCAGACTGGCCAGCAGTTCGGGGAAATGATTCTGCAAACATTGAACCAGTTCGTATTTGGTGCATTGGGTGCGGGCGGTTTTTACGGTTCTTCTGGCGGCTTCCTTTGCCGCCCATTCTTCTGGGGTGATAATCTTCATGATTTACATCCTTTCATGCGATGATACAGGCGGGGGAAATATATCCTCCAGTTGTTCCGGCATAATAGTCGGATGCTCCGTTGGCTTTTACTCCGTAATTCTGCGTAAGTGCCGTATGTCTGGGGGAGCGCAGTTTCCATACTACGGCAGATCCATCCTGAACGTTTTTTATCGTGCTGCCGCCGTTTTTGTAATAATCGAGCTGGACATTTTCCTGAATCCCGTTATTCAATTCACCGAAAACCTGGGTCAATGAAAGCGGCCAAAATCTGGCGGTATGGACCACGCTCGAACCGTTACCATCACCAGATCCAAGAGCCGTTGTCAGTTTGGCCGGTTGAATAACTGCAAGGAACTGCGGATCAAGATGCTTCAGTAAACCGTTTTTGGCCAGCAGCGCTGAAGCGCACTGATCCCAGATAGTCATCGGCTGGATGGAACTGCCAGCCGAACCGGAAGAGTTGAGCCAGTTGATAACGTTATTCTGTACCGGGTTGTTGCTGCCGTAGGTGCTTCGACCGGAAAGATTCTTCTCATACCAGCTGGCAACCGGGACCGGATCGCCGATATCGTAATCCGTTCCTTCGGTCAATGCGGTATAGGTGCTGCCGGACAGGGTGTAATATGTCTTTCCGCCCTGCGCGACCGTATCGTCAGTCAGCGCATATTCCAACTCGGATGCATCGTACGGATCGGAAAACAGACAGTCCACCATATCCAAGCACATGGAATGCGTCAGCGTTTCATCGGCTGGCGGGACCTGATCGTGACCGACCACTCGGAACCATAGTCCGGTGCTGTCCTGATGGGTGTATTCCGGATGGTCAACATAGAAGACCGTGCCGACCGGAAAGAGATCGGGGCCGCGTCCGGCGCGGACATACTGTTTGACCATATCCCAGGAAAGGCCGATGCCGGAAGTGAACCGGTTCGCAATCAGATTGTTCCAGCTGCCGTTGTCGGCCTGACTGAACAGCATATAACTGTAATCCGTGCCGGATTCCTGAGTGTCATCGGTGAAGCTGTGGTCGCGGTAATAATTCTTGTTGCCCTGCGTCCGGCTGGTCGCTGCGAGGATCACGCCGTCTCCCGGAGAAGCCGGATAACTCGTTCCGGTTTTGCGGACCAGAACGGTCTGATTCCATAATGCGAGTTCCGCACCGTTCAAGATCACATCATCGGGGTCGATCCAGCTGAAGGACGGACCGCTCGAACTGGTGGCGAAACCGAGCCCGGTGCAGGGACCGAGTTTGATCTGGCTTTGACTGGAACCCGCGCACATGTAAAGTTTCCACGTGCCGGAAAAACTTGCGCTGTTGTCATAAGCGAGATACGGGGTAACGTCCAGCGTGAAAGTATCGTTGACCGGATCGATGGTCAGACTGCCTTTTTCGACCGGGAAAAAATTGCCCTTATCGGTCAGGACGCCGAACGGCAGGGTCATTGTTCCGGAGAAAGTGACGGTATTGTCGGAAACCGAGTTGAAAGTGAGTGTATTGCCGGACAGTTCGGCAGTGATCCCGGTGTCGGTGGTTCCGATATACCAGTGCCCGTTCGCGCCGATGTGCGGGGTGCATCCTTCGATCACCGCTTTTACCCATGTCATAGTGGCGGTGTCGTTGTCCACGGGTTCGGGTTCGGCCCCTCCAGTCGGGTCGATGGAGTTGCTGCAGGTGATATTCAGCAGGACGACCAGCGCAACGTTCCCCTGGTCGTCGAATCCGCGCAGCTCGAACCAGCCGGAGACGGACTGTTTGCCGTCGACCACATTCAGATAGCGCTGCGTATTGGCGTTGACCGGGACGGAGATGATACCGTCGGCGGCCTGAGATGCATCGATATCCTCATCGAGGGTGCGGCACATGGGATCGGTGCTGCTGTTCCAGTCGGAATCGACCGCGGCACGCCAGGCGACGATGTCGGAAAGATCGACGGTTTCGGGCGTCTCGCTGGGGTCTCCGGAAAAGAAATGCAGCACCCAGGTCGGGCAGGCGCCGTAATGAATAACCGGCTTTGCCGCGATGCGGGTGTTGTTTTCATCCACGCGGCATTGCGCGGTGGTGTTGTAGTAAAGATTCATGTTTGATTATCCTTTCATGGTTCCGGTGCTTTGAAGTTGAAAGTATTGTTCAGGTCCTTATATTCTACGAATGGCCATTGATCCAGAAAATGAGTCCATTGATACCGCAGAAGATTTATCTGCTTGTATCTCTGGATTGCCCACTTGACCGGCCATAGCGGAACAAAAGAAAAAGAAGAAGGAAAATAATAACCATCTGCAAAGCATATAATATCATCTTCTACACCGTCCGCTCCGGCCAGCAGAAGATCGTCCGTGGTCCAGAAACACTCCCCGATAGAGCTTGCAGTCGGGATTTTTGCCGGGTTCACAAAAGATGGTGCCTCAGCGAGAATATACTGATCTAATGTTCCCAATCTACCTCTTACTGCCTGCGGCAGCTCCCTTAATCGGTCATTTTCGTTTAGGATGATTTTTGAGAAGAAATCCGGGATTACATACTCCGCTCCGCCTACACGACAGCGTTCGTTGTGTGCCTTTATCAGACCAACAAACGGTTTATAGGGCGCCCATAAATTCGGGTTCGGAAAACCGTATTTTTCCCAGCTGTCAGGAATGTCTGCCATGAATTCACCTCATTATGCCCAGCGCCCGAAAATTTCAATATCCTGAATGATCCTTGATACGGCAGTCGGTTCATTGTTCTGCCAGGATACCGTTCCGATTCGCTTGAGGCAATACTGGTCGTTATTCTCGTATGGATTGTTTCCGGATGTGTAAATAACGAAATCCATCACGTATTGATTATTTTCGTAATGGATAACCAGATCAATATACGACGGATTCGGACCAGCTGGAACAGAAAGATTTTGTGCGGGAGGATAAAGCCTAGTTGTTCCAATATATACGATACCGGCAGTATTGTTGCTGCCCAGGGAATCGAATACTTTAACTTTCCATACCGGGGATTCCTCGGTTCCGTCGTTGATGATCTGCAGGTCGAACGGGTGACCTTTTTCAGCGGCCGGCGCGGAAGGGGTCCCGCCGGTAGCGGTGGCGGTGGATTCGATGGTCATTCCTGCGGGAAGGTGATTGATGCGGATGCCGTTTCCGGCGACGAGGCGGGTTCCATGCAGATAATCGACCATCTCGTTGTATTTCCGGAAGAGGTCGGCGAGTTTTTCGCCGTGCGTGAGTTTGTTGGGAAGCATGAGATATTTTCCTTTCGGAAAGGGTTACAAGTCACAAGACTCAAGTCACAAGAGCGCGGAGCGTAAGCCGATGGGCGGGGCAGCCGGGACACCGCGAACATGAGGATGATGGGTATGATGGGTGGGAACGCGGAAGACAGGGGGCGGCGCGAGAGCACCGGAACGGGCTTTATCCGATGGTATCGGGATCCCAGCCTTTGTTGTTGCCGGAGCGGGTCCAGGTCAGCGTGGCGAGCCAGTATTTGCCGTTCCAGGAAACCGTGGCGTTATCGCATTTCCAGTTGTAGCCGGAGGGCGTCAGTCCGAAATCTTCTTCCGGTTTTCCGATCTGGTTCAGCTTGCCCGCAACCATGCGCCCCGCACTTCTGGCCGAACGGAATTTTGCCGTTTCGGTGATCGAATAGGTCGCGATTTCATACGATTCCTGACCGGGTTTGAGAGGAGTTTTCAGGACGTGCCAGTGACCGGAGCTGTCAACAGGTATCTCGGAAAAAGATTTGACCCAACGGTATTTCTGGGAGTCTGCGCTGGATATTACAGAATGGTAGTCGGCCGTATCCCACCAGTCGGGAACGGTATTGACGCCAGGGGCGGCCACGAGAAAGTAATTCCATTTCTTCCGGTATTGGGGAAGGTTCTCAAGGGAACGGCTCAGCGTGGAGCCATGGAGCTGCGCCGATTTCTTCCCGTATTCGGCATTGGGACGGTCCCGGGGTTCGCCGTCCAGGTCGGTGACATATTTCTTTTCGCAAACCCAGATGGTGGGACCTTCCTGATAGACGCGGGAACTTTTCAGATCGCCGTCGGCGGTGGAAGTGCCCGGACGTTCCGCCTGGCTGAATTCGAGGATCTCCTCCTGGCTGCCGGTCCAGCAGACCGTGGTGACGATTTCGTTTTCATTCCGTTCGGTCTGGCGGGAATTGAATTTAACCGTGATTGACATGGGGTTTCTCCTTGGAAGTTGGAAGTTGGAAGTTAGAAGACTCAAGTCACAAGACTCAAGAGTGCGGAATACGCGGACTTGTCGGACGGGTCGGACAATCGCGGAAGCCGAAACTGCGGCGGACAATCGGCCGGGTTCAGAATTTTCCGAACTCGGCGACCATGCTTTCGATGCGCTGCAGGATCGCGTGCATGGCCTTGTTTTCCGATGCGATCTGCTGATTGTATTTGTCTTTGTCCGGGACGACGGCGCCGCCCTGGAAGCCGCCTCTGCGAGTCAGGTCATTGGTCTTGATCGAGAGATCTCCGAAATCGGGACCTCTCCGGTTATCAAGCTGCCAGGTCAGCTCGTGCAGCTTCTTCGTGGCGGCGATCTCGCCGGGCGTGAGCTTTCTGCCTTTGGTGCGTTCAGCGTCCCACAGGGCACGCTGTTCGGATGCCTCTTTGCCCCTGCCGGCTTTTTCCATGGCCCGCCACTTCAAATCCTGGGCTTTGTCGCGGTTGCTCTTCTGGAGGGCCAGAGCTTTCTGGGCCTTCTGCTGGTCCAGGATCGCCTTCTTTTCTGCCTCGGTCAGTTTCAGGTTCCGCTGCTTCAGTTCGTGCTCGAGTTTGAGAGCCGCGGCCTTGTCATATTCGCCAGCGGCAATCAGGCGATTGTATTCGAGTTCGAACTTCGACTGCTCCAGCATTTTCCTTTTGGCTTCAGCGCGTTCATATTCGAGCTGCTTGATCTGATTCTGCCAATTGGCGATTTTCTCATCGGATTTTGCCTGTTCGGCGGCATTCTGGAGATAAACCCGCTGGGCATCGGCATATTTCTGGGCGTCGGCTTCCTTCGCACCGGGCTTATAGCGATCCATATCTGCCTTTGCCGCGGCAGTGCGGGCTCTCAGAGCGGCATTGTCCTTTTTTTCGGCATCGATCAGGGCCTGCCGGTTGGCGATTTTGGCATCGGTGTCCGTCAGCCTGCCCAATTCGTTGTCTGCTGCCCGGTATCGTGCTTGCTTATCCCGTTCCTTCTTTTCCTCTTTGAGTGCGGCATTCTGGATCCGGGTCTGTTCGAGTTGTTTTTTTGCGAGTTCGGCCAGTTTCTTTTTGGCCTCCTGCCGCTGCATCTCCAGTTTCAGGATTTCCTGATCGTCCTTGGCCCGTCGTTCGGCTGCTTCTTTGGCATCCTGTTCGCCGTAGATCTGCGTCTTATCGAGACCCAAAGCCGCATTTTCCCGGTCGGTCATGCCGGTGAGATTTTTAATAATGCCGATTGGATTGAGCCAATTGACCGCCTTATTGATCTTGCCGACGTTGTAACCGGCGCCGGAAACGTTCCGATCTTCCTGATTTCTGGCGCTGCGGCGTTCCTTGAGCTGGGCTTCGATGGATCGGATCTGGCGCTGGGTATCGCGGGTTTCCTTCTCGACGATAGCGGTGCCGAGGCCTTTGATCTTGCCGGTGGCTTTGTCGACCGACACCCCGAGATCGCCGTATTGCCTGGTCAAGGCCGCGATCAGGGAGACGGCTTTTTCCTGTTCGGCATTGGAAAGCTTGGCGGCGCTGGCCATGGCGGACAGCTGAGTGATCGCCTCGTTGGAAGATTGTTTCAATCTATCATTATTAGCTGCAGCTTCGGCGATGGAATCGGCATACTGGCGATGGGTTTCGGCGGCTTCTTTGCCCTTCGCAGCCATGGCATCCAGCGCCATGGTGCAGAGCTTAATGACCGACTGGACGCCGGCCATGACGATGCCGATCAGACCTCCGCCGGCCAGCATGGTCGCAACCATGCGCTTGGTTCCGCCTTCCAGCTTGGTCATCTCCTTCCAGACGGATTTGATGCCGACGGCTTCTCTTTCGGCAGCCTTAGCCGCTTTTTCGGCTTCTCTTTCGGCGGCCTTAGCCGCTTTTTCGGCAGCCTTTTCGGCAGACCCGGAGGACTCGGGGGATTTTGTGGACTTGGGGGACAGATTAGCCGACATATCTGTGGCGGCCTGACGGGTCCGCTGAACGACATCATCAAGATCTTGCTTATACTGAGATGCTTCAAGAGTAAGAGAAAGTTTAGTCGGCATTACTGCACCTTTTGAGATAAAAATTCTTTTCCGAGTTCCTCGACCCTGGCATTGATCTGGTCCATGATCTCGCCGTTCTGCGGACGGCGGATCTGGTCGCCATCGATGCTTTCCCGTCTGCGCCACGATACATAGAAATTGCAGACCAGGGAAAGCGGTATTTCATGGATGACGCGGTCATACGGCATCCCGGATTCCCGGACTGCAATGGAAGCAATCCAGGCGAGCCATACTCCATCGTAAAAGACTTCCCCGGCACCGTCCCCGTCCGAACGGGGCAGCATGGCAAGCGGGGAAAAGGCATTGGCGATCACCGACTGGATCTCCCGGATGAGCTGATTGGTCTCCAGACCGGTTGCGGCGGCATAATCCCGGGCTTCGACCGGAAGACTCGTGAGAGAGAAATCAAGCTTACGGAGATCCGGACAGGCCAGAACATAGAGGAAAATATCCAGATCGATGGCGGAAGCCTGATCCGCTCCAATGACGAACGGGTTTTCGACGGTCCACAGAAAAGCCCATTTGGCGGCGGTCAGGGGCAGGACCGGAAGATCCCCGATGCGGTCGCCGCCGGTGAGCAGCAGAGCGTCGAAGGTGCCCTGGATAAAATCTTTCCGGTCGACCAGACGGGAACGGAGTTCGGCCAGGACCGGATCGGCATTCAGGACCGTGGAAAACTCTTTTGAGGACAGGCTGGTCAGATCTTCAGGTGACATGATGTAAGTTCCAGGATTTGGTAATCCCGCGCCGCCATGCGCTTCGCGGGATCACAGGTTGGTTATCAGTCGCCGGAACCGCCGCTGGCGGATTCAGCCGGCACGGGAGCGCTGGCGGTGATGGACGCGTTGGTGTGTCCGGTGTTGGTATTGGTGACCTCCACGGATTCGATGGTGTAGGCGACGCCGTCGATGGTGATCGTGCCGCCGGCAACCAGCGACATGGTGGTGCCGCTGGATACGGTGCCTTCGATCTGGACGGTCTGTTTCTTCCCATACATGTCGACCTGGATGATGTTGCCTTCTTCGTCCATGGCCTCGGCGGCCTGGGCGTTGGAGCCGAATTTGATCGAGGTGATAATGAGGCCGGTGACTGCGCCTTTGTAGGCGGCCGTGCCGAAATTGATGGTGTCAGGCATGATTATTGTCCTTTCTTGTGTTTAGATTGATCCCTGTTTCACTTCGAGACCGATGGCGAGGGCGGCATACTGGGAATCCGGGCTGGCGGCGACACAGTCGAGCGGATAATAATATACGCCGTTGATCTCCTTGCCGTCGGCGGGGAAGAGCGTCATCAGACTGGAACCCGCCTGGAAGAGCGACAGGGCGCGCTCATCGCTGCCGGAGCGGAACTGGTCGATCAGAACCAGCGTGACCCGGCCGGTGTTGGTCATGGCCATCCCCTCGAAATTGAGATTATCGAAGATGATGATGACGCCGGGGAGTTTTTCCGGATTGATCGCCTTGATCTCCTTGAGCAGCTGGTCGGAAGTCTGGACCGCGGAGATCCGGACCGTCCTGAAATATTCGGTCAGCACGCCCCGCAGATCGGTGGCGATTTCGTTGAGTTTTCGCATCAGAATCCTCCCATTTTGTCCCGGTCGAACACCGGATCGTCCCGCTGGACCAGTGCGATGGTGCTGCCCGATCCGGAAGAGTTCTCCGCCGCATCCGGCAGACGGAACTGGTCATTGCGGATCAGATCCAAATACTTGCGCACCTGATCGACCCGGCGTTTGATCTTCTCGGAGAAATCCGCACCGGCGGGGCGGGCATAGGCCCGTTCCTCTGCCAGCGTCAGATTCCAGTCCTTAAGCAGAGCCAGCGACCGGAAACCGGTCACCGGCAGAGCATACCGGGCCGCAATGGCGCCGTCGATTTCGGCGGCAGCGCTTTCGAGATCATCAATAATGTCCGACTGGTCCGACAAATCAGACTGGTCCGACACATTGTAGATTTCTTTGAATACGCTGCCGCCGATCCGCTGGCGGAGTTCCGTTGCGGTTGCGTAGCTCATCAGCTCACGACTCCGGCATAGACCAGGTGCGGGAACGCGGCCGCGGCGGAACCGTATGCCGCAGTGCCGAAGATCGCCTGATCTTCCATGAAGACGCCTTCATCGTCCGGTTTGTTCTTGCTGATCAGGGCGGCTTCCTTGGATTTCTGGAGCGCGATCGGCTTGATCGGGCCGCCGCAGCTCATCAGCCGCCAGTGGTTCGCATAGGAACCGACGAAGCGCTTGTTGATGATCAGTTTGGCCAGACCTTTGCAGGAGTTCTTGACCGTGATCTTGCCCTGTCCGTCGATCTCGTATTCGTTTTCGAGGATATCGCGGGCGGCGAATTCCAGACCGGGACCGACCATCAGCACATCGGGCTGGACGGCCAGAGGTTCGCCGGCATGTCCGCAGTAGGACTGCATGGTCTGCCAGGCGGTCTTGAAGGTAGCGGCGGAGAGTGCGCTGGTGGTTTTGTTGCAGATCGTGGATTTGCCGTATTTGCGGTCGGTGGCGAAAAACGCCTTGCCGTCGATCCAGGAAGCGGGATTCAGGATCGCCGCGGCGGCCAGCTGGTCCCAGAGGGCCTTGGCGGTGACTGCCATCTGCTGGATCGCGGTCATATACATGCCCCAGTTGTCGGTTTCGATTTCGCGGACCTTGATGCCGACCGTTTCCTCATAGGCGTCTTCGGTCATGGTGATCATTTTGCCTTCCAGATTTTTGATCTGGCGGGCGCCGAGCCATTTGCGCATGCAGGAGAACTGTTCCATGAAGGGCAGCTTGACGGTCGTGTGGGCGGAATCGCCGACGATCATGCAGAACTGTTCATAGGTGGTGGGGGCGGCTTCGAATGCGTTCTTGAAAGCCATGTCGTAGGCGATTTTCATTGCCTCGAATTTTTCAGCGGTAAGATTCATGTGAAAATCCTTTCCTTGGTTCAATTTTAATCTGCGTTCGGGGCGACGATCCCGGCGGTGCGGGCAGCGGCCAGCAGTGCATTCAGCTGAGCCATCACGGTTTCGCTGGTGGCGTCTGCCACGGCGGCGGCCTGCTTGACCAGGCCGAGCGTATCGGCAGTAGCGGCATTGTAAGTCGTATTAACATCCACACCGGATTTGAGTGCAGTCGGAGTGATTTCCACGGAGACGCCTTCGGCGGTGACGTCGACCACGACGCCGGCCGGGATGTGATTGGTGCCGCCGACCTTTCCGACGGTATGATCGTCCACGATGTAAGCGGCAGCGCCGATGTCGGCCGTGGTGAGTTCTTCCGAACTGGTGCCGTTGTCGAACAGGAAGACGCCGGTCCGGATCAGAACTTTTTCACCGGCTCCGACCGTGGCTTCCGCCCGGCCGAGGACCACCAGATTGGCGGTGTCGGAAGCGGGAACCGCTTTGCCGGAAGAGTTCTGCGCGACGATACCGCCGGCATAGACCGTGGCATCGGACGCGACTTCGCGTTCGAAGTTGTAGTGGAGAGCGCCGACATGAAGTTCGGCCGTGTTGCGTGCCTGGGAGAGTGCTGCCATGATTATTTTCCTTTCCGTTTGAGGTATTCGGTTTCAGGGTCTTTTACTCCGGCGTTCCGGAGAGAATCGATCGCGATCCGGTCAACTGCGGAGAGCGCTGCGGCATCCGGCTTGCGTCCGGTTGCATTGCGATCCAGCTGAGCGGGGAACTTCGGCGCTGCGTGGTCCAGATAGGCGCTCAGCGCTTTGCTGTCGAGACTGTTCACATACTCCATGTCCGCATCCACGATCTTGCGTTCGGCGCGTCCTTTGGCGACCAGATCCGCGTGCGCTTTCTTTTCCGCACTGGCGGCCAGTTCGTCGATCTGCGCCTGTTTTTCATCGGCGGTTTTCGCCTTTTCGGTTTCTGCTTTCAGCGCAGCGATCACTTCATCCAGCGAAGCATCCGCGGCCAGCCCCAGCAGCTGTTTGACCTGTTCGATCAGGGAGGCTTTCTCCTCGACCTCGCAGGCGATCTTGTCCTTTTCTTCTTCTTTGGTCTCCGCTTCGAGCGCGATGGAATCGCGACCGAGCAGCCGGCTGAGCGCTTTTTCAAGTTTGCCCATGTTTTCCTTTCCGCCCGTTGCGGGCTTGATGGTTGCGGATGCGGCGAGCGCATCCAGGTTATTGATCGCCGGGGTGTTGGTCATGGCGACCGACGTCACCCGCAGCGGTCCGTTTTCCAGTCCCCGGATCACCGGGGAAAAATACTTGTAGATTTTTTCCTTCAGCATTTCGTAAGCTTTCGGGTTCCATTTGACCTTGATCCGTAGATCTTCCCCGGACAAAGCCAGTGAGCCGAACCCGAGCGCGGCGACGCCGCCGGGAAAGAGCTTGAGCGTTTCGCCTTCGTCCAGTTTTTTCTGGTTGGCGAGCTCGAAAAGATAATGTTCGGAATCCAGCGGGATCAGTTCGCCTTTCTTGGTGTGATACTCGATGATCTGCTGCATGGCTTCGGCGGTCAGGACGAGCGAACCGTCCCGTCCTTCCTGACAGATCGGATTGCTGCCGATCCGGAGCAGGGTCCATTCCACGGGCACGCCGTTTTCATCGCGGACCACGCCCGGAGTTTCTGCGGATAAAGAGATCCAGTTCATTATGTTTCCCTTTCTGTTAAGGTGCCTGCCGGACGGGCCAGGAGTAATAGGATGCCCGCCCGGCAGGTGAATGGAGGTTACACCTGAATGGGAATCGTAAACTGCCGAGCTCGAACTTGACGCTTTGCTGTTAAAAAAAAGGTATTCCATGGGAAACGCTAAAATCCGACCTCCGTCAGATACCCTTCTGCTGCCGTATCAGAAGCGCTGGGTGCTCGATCCTGCCCGGATCAAAGTCATGGAGAAATCCCGGCAGATCGGGATCTCCTGGGCGAGCGCTTATGCTCTGGTCCGCCGCAAGGCACTGGCCGGGGCACGGCTTGACGCATGGGTATCGTCCCGCGATGAAATCCAGGCGCGTCTGTTCCTCGAAGACTGCAAGCATTTCGCGGCGATCCTGCATACCGCGGTCCGGGATCTTGGCGTCCAGTTGATCGAAAATGAAAAAACCTACGTTCTGGAGTTCGCGAACCGGTGCAAGATCAATTCCATGTCCAGTTCCCCGGATGCGCAGGCGGGCAAACGCGGAGACCGCCTTCTGGACGAATTCGCGCTGCACAAGGATCCGCGCAAACTCTACGCGATTGCGTATCCCGGCATTACCTGGGGCGGGCAGCTGGAGATGGTTTCCACGCACCGCGGCAGCCACAATTTCTTCAACGAGATCATCACGGAGATCCGCGAAAAAGGCAATCCGAAAAAGATCAGCCTGCATCGCGTTACGCTGGAAGATGCGCTGAACGACGGCTTTCTCTACCGTCTGCAGCAGAAACTTCCCCGGAATGACGAACGGCAGGAGATGGACGAGACCGATTACTTCAATTTCATCCGGGGCGGCTGTGCGGATGAAGAGAGTTTTCAGCAGGAATACATGTGCGTCCCTGCCGATGATGCCAGTGCGTTCCTGACTTACGACATGATCGCCGCCTGCGAATACGACCGCAATCCGCTAAAAATGTCCGATTCGTCCGACCTGTCCGATTTGTCGGACAAACACCTGCCGCTTTATATCGGCGTGGACGTCGGCCGCAATCACGACCTAACCGTGATCTGGGTCAACTCTTACGAAGGCGAGCGGCATTTGTGCCGGCGATTGATCTGCCTGAAGAACATGAAGTTTTCCGACCAGGAAGCGGTGCTGTATCCGTTCCTGTCGCTGCCGAATCTGCGGCGGTGCTGCATCGATGCGTCCGGACTGGGTATGCAGCTGGCCGAACGTGCGGCCGAAAAATTCGGAGCTTACCGGGTTGAGAGTGTGAAATTCACCGGACCGGTCAAGGAAGCGCTGGCATATCCGTTCCGTGCAGCGTTCGAAGATCTGAACATCCGGATCCCGTCCGATCCATGGCTGAGAGCGGATCTGCGCGCGATCAAAAAGGAAACGACCGCCGCCGGCAACATCCGCTTTTCCGCCGACCGCGGCGAAAACGGCCATTCCGACCGGTTTTGGGCCGGTGCGTTGGCGCTTCATGCGTTCGGCGGTTCGGAAGGGTTCTGCCGGTTCGAACCCAGCCTGCCGAAGCCTGATCCGATCGCCGGATCCGAATCATTCGATCGGCCGGACCGTCTGGCGGATTCGGAAGAACCAAACGCATGGATGTGACGTCAGGAAATTTTTGTTTTATTCATATTTATTTGTGCTTGTTTTGTGATTTTTTATTGATTTTCTTCATATTTTTACTTGACATTTGCATTTGCCGGATTATGATACCTGCACAGGAGGGTGCGGATGGAGTGTTACGGGCAAAAATACGGACGGAAAGATCAATGCGCGAACTGTGAATTGGCGCCATGGTGCAAAGATGCCGGCGATCCGGCTCCGACTGTAGCCGCGGATGTATCCGATTACCGCGTGGCAGCGCCCAGCCGTGAGCCTGTCCGGACCGATGATTCTCCCGCCTACACTTACGGCCAGATGGCCGAAATCATCCGGTTGCTGGTTTTCCTCGATGACAGCCGGATCCGCCAGATCCTGCAATGGAAATTCGAGGACCCGGATATATCTCTGTCCGAAATCGGCCGCCGTTACCGGATCACCAAGCAGGCGGTTCGCAAAGATATCAAACTGGCCATCAAATATTGTCCATCGCTGGCCACGATCCTGTGCAACCGCCCGCTGTTCAACCGCTGGCGTCAGAAAAACCGGTATACTCCCGAACGGATCCCGCGCAGGAAACCGGAGCAGGACCATCGGATGAAACAGTTGGAATTCAAGTTCTGATTACGGGTTCACGCTTCGCCCCCTTGAAAAAAAGGGGTGATTCATGAAATCGAAAAAACGTCCTGTCTTGCACGATCCGACTGACCGTTTCCGTTACGGTGCGACCACCGTTTATACTCCCGCGGCGCTGAAACGGATCTTCGACGCCGCCAATACCGGAGATACCGAACAGCTCTGCCTCTGCGGACGCGAAATGCTCGAACGGAACTGGGATATCATCGGCGCCATGGAACAGCGTTCCGATGCTTTGCTCGGTGTGGAATACGACATCCAGCCGGGCGGGGAATCCGACCTGGACAAAGCTGCGGCCGAAGCATTCGAGAAGGAATTGCGTGCCGCCGGTGAGCTCAATGGACTGGACACCTTCCACGACCTGATCGCGCATCTGTCCAGTGCGGTCGTGATGCCGTTCGCCGCTTCCGAAATCGTATGGGGCGAAGGCGGATCACTGAAAGGATTTTCCTCCATCGAAGCACACCATTTCACCCTGCGGGAAAGTTTCGTTCCGCGACTGGTCTGCGATGAGTTCCCCGCCGGCATGCCGGAAGAGGAATCCCGCAACCGTTTCATCTTCCACCAGTTCAAGAAGAAATCCGATCCGGCGCGGTCGGGTCTGATCCGCGTCCTGGCCTGGCTGCACTGCTTCCAGAACTGGCCGATCAAAGACCTGTTCAGCTTCATCGAACGGTTCGGCATGCCTTTCGTGGTGGCGAAGGTCGACCAGAATGCATGGGAAAACGAACGGCAGGCCCTTCACGGCCTGATCCGGAATTTCGGACCGAATGGGGGAGGCGTTTTCACCAAGGCCACCGAACTGGAACTGCTGAATGCGAGCAACACCGGCGGCGACAATGTCTATTTCCGGGCGCTGGAGTTCACCCACAATGCCATATACACGCTGCTGGTCGGACAGCTCGCTAGCTCCGGCGACAGTTCCGGAATGAGCAACGGCAGCGCCCAGACCGCCGTCCGGCAGGACATCCTCGAAGCGGATGCCCGTGCGATCGAGGCGACAGTCCGTTCCCGGATCGCGGCGCCGTGGACCGAATTTCATTTCCGCGGTGCGGCGGTTCCGAGATTGCATTTCAAGGTCGAACCGGCCGAAGATCAGAACCAGCTCGCCCAGGTGGTCAATACATTGGCGCAGGCCGGTTTCAAAGCCGATCCGCAGGAACTTTCCGAACGGTTCGGCATGAAGTTGAATTATGAAGCGCCGCCGGCCGAACCGGCGTTCGGCCTGACCGGGCAGAATGGCCCGGCCAATCCGGCGGAAGACGCCGATGCGGCGCATACGCTGAACTTGAAGCAGAAATATGACGCCATGGGCGTTGCGATCCGCGCCGGTCTGCTGACCGCTACGCCGGAAATCGAAGCTTTGACCCGTGCCGAACTCGGTCTGCCGGCGATGTCGCCGGAAGTCAAGAAAGCCTGGGAGGCGACCGGAGGAATCCGGCAGCCGATCACGCTGAAAAACGCCGAAGCGGAAGCGGTTGCTGATGCACTGGACGTGGATGAAAATAACGATAAGGCCATGAGCGCGGAACCTAAAAAAAAAGATGATCTGACTGCCGCCATTGAAGCTTGGCTGGGGCCGTATTCCGACACTGCCGCACTGATCGCCGATCTGATTGACGATGATTCGATCTCCAAGGAAGAAAAAAGCCGGAAAATCAAAGCCCTGCTGGATGCGGCCGGAGGTGACTCGTCCGCCTTTGAAAAACTCCAATCCGAAGATATGAACAGGCTGATCGATGAACATAAAAATCAACGTTGACGACCGGGAAACGCTGGAAAGACTGGCATCTCTGTCCATGCGGGAAAAGCTGGAAGTCTGGACCGAAGCGGTCACAAAAGTGATTCAGGAAAAAGCCGTACAGCGGCTTGGCGGCGGTCAATTCGGGCAGGATATTGCCGACTCGGTCCGGTCCTTCGTCCGTGGGAATATTGCGGTTGTATATACGCAGAACAAAAAAACAGCCTCTAATCCCAACGGGTATATCGGGACGGCGGTTCATTACGGCGGCGATTTCCGGAGCCATACCAGACCGTATCTTGCCTTGCCGCTCCACGACCGGTTCCGGCGCGGCGGATCCGAATTCGGGATTTTTCCCCGGAATTCGAAATTGGCAGCTAAGCACATGGTCAAAGGCCGCGAAGTTTCCGGGCTGATTGCATTGCGTTCCAAAAAGGGGAATCTGCTGCTATTCGAACGAAAATTCAAAGGCAAGCCGAAGGAAACGGAAGGCCCGCTTTTCCTGCTGCGGCGAAGTTTTCACCATCGGCCGCGCCCGTGGTGGATCACCGAAGCCGAGGCCGAAGCCGCCACGCGGGAATTCATCGAAGATAATTTCTGACAGGATGGCCGGTGATTAAAGGTTGCAGGCGGGAAAGTTTAATCTTTTTTGATTTCCCGTCGGGGGCATTTCTTCTCGGCATTCCAGTATTCCGGCGGAAGTTCCTGCGGATAGGCGGAACAGGTATGATCAAAGAAGCTTTTCGCATTTTTACATTTAGCACATGGTGAAGTAATTCCATCTGCAAAATATCGATCATCAAGAAAATTCGATTTCGTAGCAAGAGCCATTCAGAGCCGCCTTCCATGCTTCAAATGCAGTTTTATTATGAAATTCTTTTTCATACCGCTGCTTTATTTCTTCAAGGGGTAATTTAACGCCGGAATCCTTCTTTGTCAAGGTGTATTTGTGAAAAACCTGTTTTCCAGTTGAATCTTTTGACTGGATCGAGACGACCATTCTGGTCATTTCATTCTCAATAAAAGCCCTAATATCCGCAACTGAAAACGTTGAACCGTTCGGATGATTGTGGATGAAGGTGCATCCTTTCGGGATTTCCGGGAAGTTGGCCGCTCCGACATTTTTCGGCCCCATCCCGATCCAGAATGGTCTGCCAGCTGCATCATAGATGCCGATAAACTCCCGCCGCATATTCACGCCTTTCGGTGTGATCGTGGCTATAAAATCATCCTCGGATCCGTTCTTGATCACGTTATAGACCGGACGCAGTTTCTTGTGTTTGTCATCGTTCGGGAACGGATCCGGACTCTGCATATCAATGCCAGGCGTTTCATAGCGGTCATTTTTCTTGATATCCAGAGCACCCGGCTGGTTGACTTCGTTACTGTTTTCCTGCTTGATTTCCTGCTCTGGTTTGGTATTGGCCATTTCTTTTTCCGGTTCCTTGACCGATTCAGGTTTTGGCATATTTTCCGGTATATTTTCCCGTCCTTCAATCGGCTTAGGCTCTTGGACCGGCTCCTTGTCTTTCGGCTCCCGGATCGGCGCCGGAGCGGGTTCGGGTTCGGTCAATATCTTCTCGACGCCGGTCTTGGCTTTGTCCTGGAGATCCGGATCCTTGATCGCGGAATAGTCGAACTTCTCGAACGCATGCGCCGGATCGAAGGAGAATCCGCTTTTGCTGTCGATCGTCACTTTGTCGGCCGGGGTCGGCGGCTGGATCAGATCGGGGGTCTTATGCGCTTTTTTATCGGTGCAGTTTTCCAGCCGGCAATGACAGTTGAAATCCCAGGGCGGCCAATGGGTTTTAAGCCAGGGATCGTCCTTTTCGAAGATCATGCCGTCGTATCGCTGATGTTCCGACCGCGGTTTGCGGCTGCCGACCGAGGCATGATAGATCACATACGGGAACACCTTTTTGTTGGCCGGGGAATACATGCGCTCGTAATCGCCGACCGCCCGGGCCATGGATGCATTCTGGTCGATGATCAGATTCAGCCGGGCGGACGATGCCAGATTGGTGATCGCCCGGGTACCGTCATCGCGGTTGTTGGCGCGGGCATATTCGAGCATCAGGTTGCGGGCTTCATCGCGGCCGATCCTGCCGGTCATATAACTGTCAGTGATCTCCCGGAAGCGGCTGAGGATGTTCGCTTCGGCCACACGGGCGGAGAAAAAAGACTGTGCGCGGATCTTTGGCGATATGGTTCTGGAAATCGCCTTCGACGTCATATCGGTCGGCAGATTGGTGCGGTCCTGAATGTGCTTGAGTTCTGATCCGTGCGGCATTGGAAAACCTCATTTCTACTTTACCAGAACACGGAGCGTGAACCAGATAAAAAATCAAAAAAAACGAGGCGACCAGCCCGGCAAGGAAAAACGCAAAGCGGAAAACATAAGCCAGCATGGCGGTGTTTTCCGCGCGCCGCGGCAAAGCCGAAACCCACCAGCCCCCAGGAATCACCCCTTCAGACTGCCATTTCTGAACTTCCTGACATGTTTATCAATAACTCTTCTGAAAGTTATGACTAATCCCCATTCAGGCCGCCATTTCTTACCCTTAGTCATAACCGCGATCTCTATGTGTCCTTCACGGTCGATGCAGCGGACATTTTTCACGATTCCCAGAATCAGATTTCGTTTTATGTTGAAATCATCACCGGCACGGTCCAGCAGATCGGCCCAGCGGCGAAGCTCCTGAAGCAAATCCGGAAGATCCGCATTTGCCTTGACCCCGGCCAGGTCATCAACCAGATGCCGATGTTTCTCCTGCAGCAGATTCAGATTGTCCCGGGCGGCTTGCAATTTTGCGTTCCAATGGGACGCATTTGCCGATGTCACTACTCCGGACAAAAACAGATTGTCGATCTTGTCAACTTCCCGTTGGGCTTCAGTCACGAGGGTGGCAGATTTCTCAATTTCCGCCCGGTTCCGCTGCTCCTGTTCGGCACGATCCCGCTGCCAGTCTTCATATCGTTCCCGGATGTAATTCTCATCCAGGGCGATTTCCTTGACCGCTTCCATGACTTCGGCATCAAGGCGTTCCGCATTGATCGCGTATTTGCATGAATCCGTGTCCTGGCATTTGTAATAGAAATACCGGGTGTTCCCGCTTTTCTTGACACTGTAAGGGACCATCTTTTTCCCGCATTCGCAGAAGACAAGACCCTGGAGCAGATACTTGTAAATCTGGCGTCCGGGCCGCGGGGCGCGGCGTTCTCCCGGAAGCATGGCATTCACTGCATCGAAGAGATCCCGGTCGATGATCGGAACGTGCCGGCCGGGATAGACCTTGCCATCGTATTCCACTTCACCGATATACAGCCGGTTCCGGAGCATCCGATACAGCTGCATCTTGCCGTAGATGTATTCCGAATACCGGCGTCTCAATTCGACGACCGTTTCGGTTTGCGCCAGGTATGATTTGAAAATATCCTGAACGATCGGGGCGGTTTCCGGATCCGGTTCGATCTCGTTTTTTGCGTTTTTCTTCCGGCGATATCCGAGCGGGATCTTGCCGGCCGGGATTTTCCCCTTTTCCGCGATCCAGACCATTTTCGCCTTGACCCGTTCCGAAGTCATTTCCCGCTCCAGCTGGGCGATCAGGATCGTCTGATTCAGCGTGAAGCGGGCCATGGCGCCTTGTGTGGACAGATAATCCTGCCGGACGCAGATGAAGCCGCAGCCGGCGTCCCGGAGTTTTTCGAAGATCGGGACCGCATCGGCCAGCGACCGGGACAGACGGTCAAGCGCCCAGACCACCAGCGTGGACCAGGGCGGTTCCGGAAGTTCCAGATCGGACAGGACCGCCTGGATGCCGGGCCGGTTCAGATTTTTCCCGGATTTGAATTCGTCCTGCTGGATCAGGAATTTAGCGGCGGGATCCTTCCGGAGAATGTAGTCCTTCATCTCCTGGATCTGCATCGAGATCGATGTTTCTTCCGCGTGCCAGTCGGATCCCTTCGGACTTACCCGAGCATAGAGCATGTATTTCATGGGGTGAGATCCTCCTTTGGTAATGGGATCAATGGATTGGGGTCGTTTTGCCATGATTCCAGGATTTTCACGGGGTCGGCAAAATCACGGGGCGGCAGATCGAAATCTTCGCCGTGGGACAATTCAGAAAACTTCCTGACGCTCTCAACATGACAATAACATTCGGAATAATACGGCATCGGGAAAATTTTCCGCCAGACCGGATCGTTTTTCAAGAATACTTTTCCGTTCAAATACTGATGTGCAGGGCAGACCGCATGAAAGCGCCATGCCGGCATCAGATTTGCCAGCCGCATTCCATGGATATACTCTTTCATCATGTACGATATACCATCGACGTAAGATAAAAAGGTCCGGACGGAAAAGATGTCTGTTATCTTGAATGAGGAGAATGCCCGGACAATGGCAATAATCCGGTTATAATGATCACGCATTTCGTTTGCATAGGATTCAAGCGAGGGATGGATCATCACTAAATTTTTGTCGGCGACCAACTTTTTCAGTTTTGCATTGCCTTCAGGCAAATCCAGAATCGCGGCGATCATTTTCCGGCGGGTAAAACTTTTTTTGACGGGCAGCTGCAATTCGTTCATGAAGGCGATGAGTTCGTCTTTGCTGAAGAGTTTTTCATACTTATCCTCGGTAAGTTCACAGAAAATATTGGAATCCAGAAGTTTTTGCGTGGTGTAACCATGATCCTCCACGGAAAACTGGGCTCTGGTAAAGCATTTATCCAGGCAAAAATAACCGCTGCTGGATGCGCCATATTGGAAAGCCCGAACTATTGAAATCATCAAGGACCGGCGCATCGGCAACGGCGCATTCCTGCACCAATCGAAAATCGGGTTGCCCACCAGCGGCTTAATTGTGAAATCAGATGCGTCATATACCTTGTCCCAGACGAGCTTATCGGAATTCAATTCCGCAATCGCCTGGCTGATGTACCCGGGCTGGATCGCGATGGGATGATTCCACAACGCTTCAGCTGCCAGGCAGGATAAATTGATTCTCAAAACCTCCGGATGCAAAGACAGCTGCTGGGTCGATACAGCGAAAATCCAGACTGCAAGAAATTCCGCAGCGGCCTCATCGGAAAGATCAAGATATTCCCGGAAATTCAGGTTCCACAAGGTTTCCAAGATGATTTTCGATTTGATTTCCGGCATAAAATTACCCAGGAGCTTATGGATTTCAACCGGCTGTCCAGAACGGATCCGATGATAAATCCATCCGGTATAATCCTTCCGCAGATAATTATCCTTACAGAACGGATTGACACTGCCATTGGATTGGACGATCAAAAATTTTTCCAACTGCGAATAAGGGAAACTATCCAGGACAAATAATGCTCCGCAAAAAGGGCAGACGACGGATTCACCGAGATTTCTGCCGGGATCGAAAAGCCAGGAACAGTTCGGGCAATCGGTGGTCATTTTACTTGCTCCGATCCTGAAGGGAATTCAGTTTGTCCTGCCAGAAGTGATGTATGCCGTTTTTCGACATGGCATTGTCCAACGCACGTTCGTCACGCATGGACTGAATCACGAGATACATTGCTCGGACGCCGGTGTAGTCATTTTTCTTGAACGAGAAATCTCGTCCGTCCGTGGAATTGAGCGAGAACAGGAAGAACTGATTCCCTTTTTCTGCGAAGACTTTGAAAACGACCGACCCGTCCCCCAGAACGGCAATCACCCGATCACCGGATTTGAGCCGTTCGTTAGGCCTGGCCAGAATGAGTGTGTTCGGTGGATACCAGGGCATCATTGATTCACCGGCTACACGGATTACAAAGTCACCAGGGCGGCCCTCGGAAAAGGAAACGCGATCCTCCGCGTATTCCTCCGCCCAGTCCGCGATCGGGAAATATGCTGTATTGCATTCCGCGGCTGCGGCTTCACTGATTACGGGAAAGCGTTGATTCCGGATGACGGCGGGCGGCTCTACATTGCTGGGATCGTCATCGTGGATGTACCTGCTGATGATCGGTTCGATCCTGCTCCAAGTATCATCTTCCAAATAATAAGTCGTTCCCCTCAAAATCCGCCCAATATGAGCACGGGAAAGCCCAAGAGCGCGGGAAACTGCCGCATCTGTCTCCATTGCAGCCTTCATTCTGCGGAATCCATTTGCAATTTTCAGATCAATAATCTTCATAAACACCTCCTGTTTCATGTTTAAGATACCACAAAAAATAAAATTTTCAAACTTTTTTTGAATTTTTTTATTTTTTTGACTTGACATTGTAACGTTTATAGGTTACAGTAACCCACAAAGGTTACACGCCAATCGAAAAAAGGAGGAAAAAATGTTGAAAGAAGAGTTTGAAAGACTGGTAAAGAAGAAAGTGACCGTGGAAGAGTTCGACGCGTGGGAATCCGCGTACATGGCGAGCGATGCGGACAAGTTCGAGTTCTGCCGGAAGGTTGCGCCGCTGGTGAAAGGAAAACCGGAGGGGAAGCGCTATGCGTATCTGATCGGAGTGTGGAGTCCGTTTTTCCCGAAGATCCTCCGGGGGGAATACAAGATAAACATCGGCACGGGCAAGCTCGACATCTACAATGGCGAACTGATCGAAGGGAAGGTCCCCGCCGATGCGCTGCGGGTATACCCTGAGCAGATATCAATCAAGTCGATGATATGAACAACCACCCGCCCGGTTCCCCGGGCGGGGATAGGCCGAAAATACGCCGAAATAGGCATGGATAAAACAAACTGAAAGGAGCGACAAGCAAATGAAAACCAAGTTTGTGAAACTGCGGGAAAACACGCATCAGAAAGTGAAGATTCTGGCGGCCCAGACGGGGCGAAGGATTAACGGCGATCTTCTAGATGACCTGGTTCTGTTCGGGATTGAGGAGATGCAAAAAATTTTTGCCTCTGATGTAACCTCTACACGTTACAGCAAAGCATCTAGAAACAGCAAAAATGCCGCATCATAAGGAAATCAAAAAAGGAGAAGCAGCATATGACCGGGGCGGAAGGAAAAAACCAGGGGAAGCCGATCCGGATCACAATCCGCTACTGTGACGAATCGGAACTGACGACCGAGGAACGCGCCCGGATGGATGCGGCCCGGATCAGGCTGAACCGGCAGGTTTCAGCGATCATCGGGAAGATCTGCCGGGAACAGGCCGCGGCGAAACGCCTCGGGTCCGCGAACTGATACGGATGGGTACGGAGTGGTACGGATTGGTACGGAGAACGCGGAAGACAGGGGGACGACGAGAGGCAAGGATTGGAACGGAAAGGAGGTGAAGGGTGAGTGAATTGATGATGCTGTGCTGGCCGTTCTGGCTGGCGGGGGCGATGCTCGGACTGGCCGGGCTGGCCGGCTGGGCGAAGTGGTGAACGAGGGCGCGAACTGGACGGACCTGACGGACTTGACGGACAGGACGGACAGCGCGGAAGACAAGCTGAGGGGAGAGGACAGGAGGCGCGAACTGGAACGGACCCGGCTTCGCCAACAGGCTTCGCCGTGGCAAGGAAAACGGAGAAGACGGAGAGAACGGAGGGCGCGCACTACATGGTGCGTTGAACTGCCGATGGAATGAAGAACAACCCTTAACAAGGAGTAAACAATGGAACAACAACCAACCACACCGGCGCCGGTGCAGAATCAGAACGATCTGCGGGCGGCGCTCGCCAAGAAAATCCTGACGGTGCAGAGCGAACTCGGAACGCTCTACAAGGATGGGGTAAACTCGAAACAGAATTACGCATTTGTCAGTTATGAGCTGATGAATGCCCGGCTGCGGGATGTTCTGCCGCGGATCGGTCTGGTGATCATCCCGGCCATCACCAGAGTTCAGGAGCGGGATGTGCAAGGCCGGTCGGGGATCGTCACGCGGACACTGATCGAAGGGACCTTGACGCTGGTGGACTGTGACACAGGATTCGCAATGTCGCTACAGATTGCCGGAGCGGACAACGACACAGCAGGGAAATCGCTTGGAAAGGCTTTCACGGAGATGGTCAAACGGGCAGAAATGAAACTCTTCCACGTGACCACCATCGAAGAACATGACCCGGATGCGGAGGGGCTTGGGCTTTACGGGGGCGCGAACTGGAACGGACCTGTCGGACAGGACGGACGTGACGGACAGCGCGGGAACCAGAATGGCGGGGCGAGAGGACAGGAGGCGGCGCAGCCGACCTGGAATCCGGGACCGGGTTATCAGCAGAACTTTCCCCCGCAACAGCAGGGATACGGCCAATGAAACTTTCGGCACGGAAAACTTTCCAGAACATTTATGACCTGCACACGGTTGCGGGAGCGCTGATCGGGCAGCTGGAATTCCGTTCCGGAGGCGATTACCGGATCACGATCGAGGAAGTCGACGCCGGCCGAACCAACGAGCAGAACCGTTTTTACTGGGCGGTCCTGAACGAGATCGCGGACCAGACGGGGAATTCCTCGGACGATCTGCATGAAACGTTCCGGGCAATGTTCCTGACCGACCGGGGAGCGGTTCCCCCGCGGATCCGGAGCACCACGGAACTGGATGTCCGGGAATTCATCACCTACATCGACCAAATACTTGCGTATATCGGCACGGAGATGGGTATCACCGTGCGGCAGACACGCGAATTCTAACCAAGGAGAGATACAATGTATCAACAGCAGTATCAGCAGGGCGGCTATGCGCCGCAGAATCAGGGCGGCTATGCGCCGCAAAACCAGAATGTGTATGTCGGAAGCGCAAAGTTCCAGCAGGGACAGTATGGACTGATGGTCTCGATCAGTCTGAACGCCGAAGACATCGCCAAACTGCAAGCGAATCTGAACCAGAACGGATGGGTGACTTTCTCCCTCCGCGAACGGCAGCAGCCGAGCCAGAGCGGCGCGACGCATTACGGTGTGATCCGGCCGCCGATGGACAATCAGGGCGGCGGGTATCAGCAGGGATACCAGCAGCCGAGACCGCCGCAGAACTACCAGCCGAGACCGCCGCAAGGATATCAGCAGAGGCCGCAGGGCGCGAACTGGAACGGACCTGTCGGACAAGTCGGACCTGTCGGACAGCGCGGGAACCAGTGGAACGGGGCGAGAGGTCAGGGATATCAGCAGCCGGCACCTCCTCCACAGCAGCCGGGTTATGACAACGGCGGGTTCAATCAGGCTCCGGCTCCGGCGCCGCAGTATCAGCAGCCGGCACCTCCCCCGCCGCAGGCTGCACCGGCTCAGCACCGTTACACTCCGGCCGACGCCCAGCCGCCCGCGGCGGATGCAGAAGAGGACCTGATCAATAACAACATGCCGATGTGATCACCGAGAAAAAAAACTGAATTGAAAGGATTAGAACATGTGCAAGAACAATGAATTTTACAGCAAGATGCTGAACAGCTTCACCGAACTGATGGACACCAACGGAGCCTGCGACACGATCCTGCGGGTGCTGACCGCCAATTGCAAACGCAATGCGCAGAAAGAGAACGGGCAGCAGCAGACGGTCATGACGGTAAAACCGGCTTTCCGGATCGAACTGGACGCGCAAGGCAATATCACGATCCGCACCCGGCTCGATGTGCAGGAAATCGAAACCAACCATTTCGAAGTGGAAGTGAAATTCAACCCGATGCTGGACATGCAGCCGGATCTGGGACTGGATGCGCCGGCGGATCAGGAAATCACCGAGGAAAGTTTCTACGACCGGGTCTGCGGACTGGATCTCCGCGAAGCCGATCTGAACATGTATTTCGCCCAGATGCCGGTCAAAGATTTCGAGCACTGGCTGGCGGAAGGGAACAACCGCCAACTGGCGGCCAAAATCCTGACTGACGACCGTACCCGGGATGACTTCCGCGAACTGGCA
>Ga0265298_10001135_pt1 | contig 39183 bp, 30 predicted proteins | sample AusTroGonzalo_MG_3_FD_193486 | JGI IMG/M metagenome (GOLD analysis project Ga0265298, IMG submission 193486) | Bovine rumen microbial communities from tropical cattle in Woodstock, Queensland, Australia - Gonzalo_01 | ecosystem: Host-associated > Mammals > Digestive system > Stomach > Rumen ... | reverse complement strand
CCTAAGGGAATTGTGATTGCCCTTTTGGCAGGTTTCATGAGTGGATGCTTCAATGTAGGTTTGGAGTTTGGCAAGGACATCAACTTTGGTGAACTCACCAATCCGATGTTTAGTACATTGCCTGCAACCTTGTTGGTAACCTTGGGTGGTTTTGTCACCAATGCCATTTATTGCTTCTATCAGAATAGCAAGAACAAAACTTGGGGAGATTATGGCAAGACAACTATCTGGGGCAACAACCTGTTGTTCTGCGCATTGGCTGGTTTGTTGTGGTATAGCCAGTTCTTTGGCTTGAGTTTAGGCAAGGGCTTCCTGACAGAGAGTCCTACGCTTACTACTTTCGCCTTCTGTATCTTGATGGCACTCAATGTGGTGTTCAGCAATGTGTGGGGCATCATTCTCAAGGAATGGAAGGGCGTTTCACAAAAAACCATTGTAGTATTGATTATTGGCATTGTGGTATTGATTGTTTCTACCTTCGTGCCAGAACTTCTGAAGTAATTGAGAATTGAAAATTGAGAATTATGACTTCTATCTTAGATAATAGACCAAAATTAGCTGCTGAGGTAAATAAAGTAGCCGAAGTAGCAGGTTACCTTTGGCAAAAAGGGTGGGCAGAAAGAAATGGTGGCAATATCACTGTCAATATTACTGAATACATTGATGATGCCATCAAGGCGATGCCTGCCATTAGTGAGGTGAAACAGATTGGCACCACTTTGCCACATCTCAAAGGTTGTTATTTCTATTGCAAGGGCACTGGTAAGAGAATGAGGGACTTAGCTCGCTGGCCGATGGATAATGGCTCTATCATCCGTATCCTCGATGATTGTGCTTCTTATGTGATTATTGCCGACAATCCTGTGCAGCCTACCAGTGAGTTACCTTCACACCTTAGTGTGCACAACTGGCTCATTGGCTCTGGCTCACCTTACAAGGCAAGCTTGCATACCCATCCTATCGAGTTGGTGGCATTGACCCATAGCAAGAAATGGTTGGAGAAAGATGCGGCTACCAAGATGCTTTGGAGCATGATACCAGAAACAAAGGCATTCTGTCCTCGTGGCTTAGGCATCATCCCTTATAAGTTGCCAAGCAGTGTGGAGTTGGCTGATGCCACCCTTGCTGAGTTAGGCGACTACGATGTGGTGATGTGGGAGAAGCATGGTGTCTTTGCCGTTGATGTGGATATCATGAGTGCTTTCGACCAAGTGGATGTGCTCAACAAATCTGCTCTCATCTACATCGCTGCCAAAAATATGGGTTTTGAACCTGATGGCATGAGTGATGCACAGATGAAAGAAATGTCAGTCGCATTCAATTTGCCGAAGTAAGTATTTCCTTCATAAGGCTTCTATCGAACCTGCATAATATTATGCAGGTTCTTTTTTTTATTTCAACATTTTGTGTAGAATATATTTGGAATTTCATTTTGCTTACACTAATTTTGCAGCCGTTTAAAAATCATTACATTTAAAGTAGTCATGAGATACCTTTTCCTGTTGATAGCAACTGCGCTTTCTTCATTATTCTTAGTCTGTTCATGCAAGAATAGTGGAGATATCCCAAAGGCTGATGTTGTCATTACAGAAGAAGGTTGCATTCGTTTCAATGGACTTATCACTGTTGATGCTGCCAATCGTGACAAGGTAATTGAACTATGTAAGCAAATGACTGCCATCTCTTTGGGCGACGAGGGAGTTATCGACTTCGATATTATGGAGAGTGTATCCAGCCCTAACCGACTGATGATTTATGAGACCTGGAAAGACAGTGCCGTGTTTAGAAAGCATGTGGCATCAGCACATGTCACCTCTATATTGCCACAAATCCAGCAACTTTGCAAGGTAGATGGAAAGGAATTTGCCATCAAAGACATTGAGGATATTGATCATGAGAAACCTTTCCGTTTTAATGTTCTGATGACCTGTGAAAAGCGTGAAAAATATATCAGCATTGTTAAAAATGTCATCGATGAGACTCTTAAGAAAGATGAAGGTGTCATTGAATATGATGTTTATAACAGTCTTACCCAACCTAATAAACTTCTTTTGTTGGAAATCTGGGAAAACAGAATGGCACTTATTGGCCATCTCAACTCTACTCATTTCACTAAATCTCGTAAAAAGACACAAGGCTTAATCATTGGTAAGCAGTATCTATCCCGTATGCAGGAAAGATAATCCTTACCCCTTATTTTTCTATCATCTAAATACAAGCAGCTATCTGTTGTCTTCACCTTAGTCATTTCATTGTGAAAATAAATATTTATTTATTTTGTATTTACATTGACATGCATTAATTTTGCACCCGTTTTTTATAAGATTCTTAATTAATAAGGTAAAATGAAAAAGTTATTATTGATGACGGCTGTCGTTATGACCGCTATGCTGACCGCTTGTGGTGGCAGCAACAAGGCAAAGGAAGAAACTGCTTCTGCAGAAACTGTTACTACTGAAGACCTGGATTTTATTCGCATGAACTGTATGTTGACCGTAAGTGCGGAGAACAAGGCAAAAGCCATTGAACTGGCGAAGGAGCTAGTGGCTGCTTCACAGAATGATGAGGGTGTGATTGAGTATGACGTGTTGGAGAGTGTGAGCCGCCCTGACAAGTTGTTTATTTTCGAGACTTGGACAGACCAGGCTTCTCTCGACAAACACATGGCTTCTAAGCACTTTACAACCTTAGTGCCTCAGATTCAGGAGCTGGGTAACTTGGAGATTAAGCAGATTAACCAGCCTAAGGAGGTCAATCTCGATACAACGAAGCCTTTTCGTTTTAACATCATGATGACTACCAACCAGCGTGATGCATATATCGAGATCGTGAAGAGCGTGATTGATGGTACTCGCAAGAATGATGTGGGTAACATTGAATATGATTATTTCAACAGTCTGACTCGTCCTGACAAAACCATGCTGCTCGAAATCTGGGAAAGTCAGGAAGGACTTGATGCCCACATGAAGGCTCCTCATTTCACAGAGGCAAGACCTAAGACTGAGGGCATGGTGCAGAGCACCGACTTCACTCGTATGCAAGAGTAATTCACCATGATATCTGTAGATAACCTAAAGGTTGAATTCAATGCGACCCCACTGTTCGAGGACGTGGGGTTTGTCATTAATCGTAAGGACCGCATAGCCTTGGTGGGTAAGAACGGAGCCGGCAAATCTACGCTATTGAAGATTTTAGCTGGTCTGCAAACACCTACCGAAGGACATGTGTCTGTGCCTCGCGATTGCACCATAGGTTATCTTCCTCAGGTGATGGTGCTCAGCGATGAACATACGGTAATAGAAGAAGCTGAGAAGGCTTTTGATGAGTTCAAGCAGATTCAGGCACAACTGGATGATATGAACCTCAGGTTAGCAGAACGTACTGACTATGAGAGTGTGGAATATTTGCAACTGATAGAGGACTATACCCATCTGAACGAACGCTTTACCATGATGGGTGGCACTAACTATCAAGCTGAGATAGAACGGACTCTGCAAGGCTTAGGCTTTGAACGCTCCGATTTCGATCGCCCTACTAAAGAGTTCTCTGGTGGTTGGCGTATGCGTATCGAGTTGGCGAAGTTGTTGTTGCGTCATCCTGATGTCTTGCTCCTTGATGAGCCTACCAACCACCTAGACATCGAGAGCATCGAGTGGTTAGAGAATTTTCTTGCCACCAAGGCCAATGCCGTTATGTTGGTAAGTCATGATAGGGCTTTCTTGAATAATGTCACTACTCGAACTATCGAGATATCTTGTCGTCATATCTATGACTATAAGGTGAAATATGACGAGTTTGTCACTCTTCGCCAAGAACGTCGTGACCAGCAATTGCGTGCCTATCAGAATCAACAGAAGATGATTCAAGACACCACTGATTTCATCGAACGATTCAGATACAAGGCCACAAAAGCCGTACAGGTACAGAGCCGTATCAAAATGTTGGAGAAAGTAGTGCCTATTGAAGTGGATGAGGTGGATAACTCGACCTTGAAACTTAAGTTTGTGTGTTCAGACCGGAGTGGCAGTTATCCTGTTATCTGCGATGAGGTGGGCAAGGCTTTTGGCAATCATCAGGTGTTTGACCATGTGAATTTAACTATTAACAGAGGCGACAAGGTGGCCTTTGTGGGTAGGAATGGTGAGGGTAAAACCACATTGGTGCGTTGTATTATGCAACAAATCAATGATTACACGGGCAAGCTGACCTTGGGACACAATATTAAGATTGGTTATTTCGCTCAGAATCAAGCCCAGCTACTGGATGAGAATCTCTCTGTGTTTGAGACCATTGACAATGTAGCTACAGGAGAATGGCGACTCAAAATTCGTGATATCCTGGGTGCCTTTATGTTCGGTGGTGAGGATATTGACAAAAAGGTAAAGGTGCTGAGTGGGGGAGAACGTACGAGGTTGGCGATGATTAAACTATTGTTACAGCCTGTAAACTTTCTGATACTTGATGAGCCGACCAACCATCTTGATATGCGTTCGAAAGACGTGCTCAAGGAGGCCATTAGTCAGTTTGAAGGAACGGTGATTGTGGTAAGTCATGATCGTGATTTTCTCGATGGATTGGTACAAAAAGTGTATGAGTTTGGTGGTGGTAAAGTGAAAGAGCATTTAGGCGGTATTTATGACTTCTTGCGTGAAAAGCATGAACAACTGATGCTTCAAGGTGCTGAAGTTAATGTGAGCGAACGAGGCATCGATGCTCTTTTTACCTCAAAGACAGGATTGATAAAGCCATCAGTAGAGGAGCCCAAGCAACCCAAAGCTGGAGCATTGAGTTATGCCGAACAGAAAGAATTCAACAAGAAGTTGAAGAAAGCTGAGCGTATGGTGGAAAATTGCGAAGTAACCATCAGTGAGACCGAATCGGCAATTTCCATATTGGAAGCGCAAATGGCAACTCCTGAGGGAGCTGCAGACATGAGCCTATATGAACGTCATCAAAAGCTTAAGCAAGCATTAGATAAGGCAATGGAAGAATGGGAAATTGCCTCAGATGAATTGGATAAACTTAAATTAACAGTAATATGAAGAAATTTATGACAATCGCTGCATGCTGCTTATTAGCAGCAAGTTGCAATCAGCAGCCAGAACAAACTTCTGGTTTGCATTTAGAGTTTATGGACACTACCGCTCAGCCAGGTACTGATTTCTATCAGTATGCTACTGGTGGTTGGCAAAAGTTGAATCCTCTGCCTGCAGAGTATTCTCGTTATGGTTCCTTCGACCAGTTAGCCGAAACTAACCAGAAGCGAATCAACGAGCTGGTAGAGACTTTGGCAAGTCAGGAGAACCCTGCTGGCTCAGTGGCTCAGAAGGTAGGCGACCTCTATAAGATGGTAATGGACAGCGCTAAGCGTAATGCAGATGGTTATGAGCCAGTGAAGGCAGACCTTGCAGAGGTGGCTGCTATCAATAACGTCCACGACGTATATACCTTGTTGGCTAAGATGACCAAAAATGGTTCTGGCGCTTATTTCGGTATCTATGTTGGAGCTGACGAGAAGAACAGTATGGAGAATGCTGTGCAGATGAGTCAGGGTGGCCTGACCATGGGCCTGCGTGACTACTATTTGGAGGATGATGAGGCAATCGTGAAGATTCGTGAGGCTTTCAAGGAGCACGTTGTCAAGATGTTCAAACTCTATGGTTATAGCGACTCTGACGCACAGAAGGGTCGTGATGTAGTGATGGAGGTAGAGACTCGTTTGGCAAAGGCTTTCCGCAGCAATGTGGAACTGCGTGACCCTGAGGCTAACTACAACAAGATGAGTATGGAGCAGCTGAAGAACGACTATCCTTCATTTGAGTGGGACACTTACCTGAATGGTATTGGTCTGAAGGATGTGAAGGAGATTATCGTGGGTCAGCCTAACTCTTTGAAAGAGAGTGCTGACGTAATTGCTACCCTGCCTATCGACAAGCAGCGAATCTATCTGCAGTGGAAATTGATTGACGACGCTGCTTCTACCCTGAGCGACGAGATTGAGGCTGAGAACTTCAATTTCTATAGCCGTACCATGCGTGGTGTGCAGGAGCAGCAGCCTCGCTGGAAGCGTGCCGTGAGTGTAGTAGGTGGCGTGCTGGGCGAAGCCGTTGGTCAGATGTATGTGGAGAAGTATTTCCCTGCTGAGGCTAAGGCTCGCATGAAAGAGCTTGTGGGTAACCTCCAGAAGGCACTGGGTGAACGCATTCAGAACCTTGATTGGATGAGCGATGAGACCAAGGCACGTGCTCAGGAAAAGCTTTCTACATTTGTGGTGAAAATAGGCTATCCTGACAAGTGGAAGGACTATTCTACCTTGGATATCAAGAATGATTCTTACTATGAGAATATGAAGCGTGCTTCACAGTGGAGATTAGCTGACAATGTATCTCGCTATGGCAAACCAGTGGATCGCGACGAATGGTTCATGACCCCTCAGACTGTGAACGCTTACTATAATCCAACTACAAACGAGATTTGCTTCCCAGCTGGTATCCTGCAGTATCCATTCTTTGATATGAATGCTGACGATGCCTTCAACTATGGTGCTATTGGTGTGGTAATTGGTCATGAGATGACTCACGGATTCGACGATCAGGGTCGCCAGTATGACAAGGATGGTAACCTGAAGGATTGGTGGGAAGAGGCTGATGCTGACAAGTTCAAGGAACGTGCGCAGGTCATCATCGACTTCTATAACAATATCGAGGTGCTGCCTGGCCTGCATGGCAATGGTAGTTTGACTCAAGGCGAGAACATCGCTGACCATGGTGGCTTGAAGATTGCATATCAGGCATTCAAGAATGCTACGAAGGATAATCCTCTGCCTGTAAAGGACGGATTCACTCCTGAGCAGCGTTTCTACATTGCTTTTGCTACCGTTTGGGGGCAGAACATTACTGAGGCTGAGATTCGCAACCGTACAAAGAGCGATCCTCATGCGTTGGGTAAGTGGCGTGTAAATGGTACTATGCCTCAGCTTGACACTTGGTATGAGGCATTTAACATTACCGAAAACGATCCAATGTACATAGCTCCTGAGAAGCGCGTAAACGTTTGGTAAAAACTTTAGTTTTTAACAGTATATGCCTCCCTGCAAAAAGGGAGGCATTTTTTTTGCACTATTTAATAGGTGTTATATCATTCGTCTCAATAATTCTTCGTAACTTTGTAACCTAATATTGATATTGGAAATTTATAACTAAATAATAATATTGCGACTATGGCAGACGCTAAGAAAATTAAGACAGCTTTGATATCTGTCTATCATAAAGAAGGATTAGATGAGATTATCACGAAGTTGCACGAAGAAGGTGTACAGTTCCTTTCAACAGGTGGTACACGTCAGTTCATTGAGAGTTTAGGCTTTGAATGTCAGGCAGTGGAAGACCTTACTTCCTATCCTAGCATTCTGGGTGGTAGGGTGAAGACATTGCATCCGAAAGTATTTGGAGGTATATTGGGACGCCGCGATGTTGAGCAGGACATTGAGCAGATGGAAAAGTATGAGATTCCTGAGATTGACCTTGTGATTGTTGATCTCTATCCATTCGAGGCTACAGTAGCCAGTGGTGCCGAACCTCAACAGATTATTGAGAAGATTGACATAGGTGGCATCAGCCTTATCAGAGCTGCTGCCAAGAACTATAAGGATGTGGTTATTGTGGCTAGTCAGGCACAGTATGCAACCCTGAAAGATATCCTCATGGAGAATGGCGCACAAACCACATTGGAAGAACGTCGTCTGCTGGCAAGAGACGCCTTTGGTGTGAGCAGCCATTATGATAGTGCCATCTTCAATTGGTTTGATGGTGGTGAGGGGTCTGCATTCCGTGAGACACAAGATGTGCGAAAGGTACTTCGTTATGGAGAAAACCCTCATCAGAGGGGTTATTTCTATGGCAACCTAGATGATATGTTTGATCAGATTCATGGTAAGGAAATCAGTTACAATAATCTACAAGATATCCATGCTGCTGTTGAGCTGATAGATGAGTTCAAGGATCAGACGGCATTTGCCATCTTGAAACATAATAATGCTTGCGGTTTGGCAGTGCGTGAAACGGTTTCTGAGGCATGGAAGGATGCATTGGCTTGCGACCCAGTATCAGCATTTGGTGGTGTTTTGATTACCAATGCAGTGGTTGATAAGGCTGCTGCTGAAGAAATTGACAAGATTTTCTTTGAAGTGATTATTGCTCCTGACTATGATGTGGATGCATTGGAGGTGCTGGGTCATAAGAAGAATCGTATCATCTTGGTGCGTAAGCCTTTGGACTTGCCAGCTAACCAATTCAGATCTATGCTGAATGGTGTACTGGTACAGGAGCGTGACCTGAAGAACGAAACTGTAGATGACTGCCAATTTGTGACTGATAAGCAAGCTACTGCTGCTGAAATCAAGGATATGTTGTTTGCTAACAAAGTGGTGAAGCAGAGCAAGAGCAATGCTATTGTGTTGGCTAAAAATGGTCAACTTTTAGCGAGTGGCGTAGGACAGACCAGTCGTGTGGATGCTCTGAAGCAGGCTATTGAGAAAGCAAAGGGCTTTGGCTTCGATTTGCAAGGTGCCGTGATGGCCAGTGATGCTTTCTTCCCCTTCAGCGACTGTGTAACCTTGGCTGCTGATGAGGGCATTACCGCAATCATCCAGCCTGGAGGCAGTATCCGTGATCAAGAGAGTGTAGATGTGTGCAACCAACGTGGCATCGCGATGGCGATGACAGGTTTCCGCCACTTTAAGCATTAATATGAAGACAAGATTACTTATCCATTTATTATTAACTGACTAATCATATTAAGGAAATGGGATTGTTCTCTTTTACTCAGGAAATTGCTGTCGATTTGGGTACCGCGAATACAATTATATCTACTGATGGTAAGATCGTGGTAGATGAGCCTTCTGTGGTGGCGCTCGACGGTGCTAACGGTAAAATGATTGCCGTAGGTGAAAAGGCTAAGATGATGTATGAGAAATCAAATGCAAGCATAAAAACCATACGTCCTTTGAAAGATGGTGTGATAGCCGACTTTAATGCCTGCGAACAGATGATTCGTGGTTTGATTAAGATGTGTCCCAGAAAACGTAGATGGTTTTCTCCTTCGCTGAGAATGGTGATAGGTGTGCCAAGCGGTTCTACAGAGGTTGAGTTGCGTGCTGTGCGTGACTCGGCAGAACATGCTGGTGGTAGGGATGTGTATCTGGTATTCGAGCCAATGGCAGCTGCAATAGGTATTGGTATCGATGTAACTCAGCCCGAAGGTAACATGGTGGTGGATATAGGTGGTGGTACTACTGAGATTGCTGTGATTTCATTAGGTGGTATCGTTAGCAATAATTCTATTAAGATGGCAGGTGATGACCTTACAGCCGATATCCAGGAATATATGAGCCGCCAGCACAATGTGAAGGTATCTGAACGTATGGCGGAGCGTATAAAGATTAATGTGGGTGCGGCTTTGACAGAATTGGGTGAAGATGCACCAGATGACTATGTAGTGCATGGCCCAAACCGTATTACTGCGTTGCCCATGGAGGTGCCTGTATGCTACCAGGAAGTGGCTCATTGCTTGGACAAAACTGTAAGTAAGATTGAAACAGCTATTTTGAGTGCATTGGAGAACACGCCTCCTGAATTGTATGCCGATATCGTTCACAATGGTATCTATCTGGCTGGTGGTGGAGCCCTGCTTCGTGGACTTGACAAGCGATTGACTGACAAGATAAACATCCCATTCCATATTGCAGAAGACCCATTGCATTGTGTTGCTAAAGGTACTGCCATAGCACTGAAGAACGTAGATAGATACCACTTCTTGATGAGATAATTCAGGAGTTCCCCGATGAGAAAGTTGTTTGACTTCTTGATCAAGCATAACCATTGGTTGGTGTTCGTGTTGCTGGAAGCGCTGTGTATGCTAATGCTGTTCAACTCGAATGGCTATCAGAGCAGTGTGGCTTTTACATCTGCCAACGTGGTGACAGGGCGAGTGCTTGAAGTGGGGAGTCTTGTAAATGGCTACTTCTCGTTGCGTGAAACCAATAATACCCTTATGGAGCGCAATACAAGGTTGGAACAGCGGCTGTCTTTTCTCGAAACCACATTGCGTCAACGCATGAACGATTCAATTGCTTACGAGAGTTTGAGCCGTTTGGCTGATTCATCCTATATGGAGTTTCCGGCTATGGTCATTGGCAATAGTCTGCATCACCCCGATAACTACATTACTTTGGATAAGGGCAGTCGTTTTGGCATCAAGCCTGAGATGGGCGTGGTGGGTACGAAAGGCGTGGTGGGGATTGTTTATAAGGTTAATGGCGGCTACTCGTTGGTCATCTCGCTGTTGAATAGCAAAAGCAGTTTGAGTTGTAAAATTGCAGGTAGCGACTATTTTGGTTATTTGAAATGGGAGGGCGAAGACCCTCGTTATGCTTATCTAAAAGATTTGCCCCGTCATGCTGAGTTCAATATCGGCGATTCCGTGGTGACTAGTGGATACAGTACCGTGTTTCCTGAAGGGGTGATGGTGGGAACGGTAGATGACATGGCTGATTCCAATGATGGTTTGTCATACTTGTTGAAGATAAAGTTGGCTACTGACTTTGGTAACGTTTCACAGGTGAGGGTAATTGCCAGAAAAGGCCAGGAGGAACTGAGGGACTTGACGATTAACGAAGGTTTGAAACAATAGACATACATGAAATAAAGCCCAGCTTTAGTTATGATATACGATGTTGTTAATAAGACACTTTGGTTGGTGGGATTGGTATTGTTGCAGGCGCTGCTGTTTAATAAGATAACAGTAGCAGGTGTCGCTATCCCATTGCCTTATATCTACTTACTTATAACATGGAACCGTGATGGTACACGTTGGATACTCTTGCTGGTAGGTTTTTTATTAGGTCTTATTATCGACTCATTTGCTAACCTTCCTGGTATCAATGCTGCATCATGTGTATTGCTGGCCATGATGCAGCCTGTTTATCTAAACATGTTTATTCCAAGGGAATTACAAGACGAACGTTCGTTATTACCATCCATCTCAACCATTAGGTGGGATGGTTTCCTGTTGTTCGCTTTTCTCTGTGTGTTGACCCACCACATCACTATGGTCATACTTGAATACTTTTCTATAAATGATTTGGGTGGCATGCTTACAAGGATAGTAGGCTGCTCATTGCTGACCATGGCCTTTATTCTTGTTTTTGAGTTGTTAAGAATGAAAGGACGAAATTGATCCTTTCTTTGCGAAACGAATCTATGAGCGATGCAGAAAAATACGTTGGAAAATAGAAAATATGTGATAGCGTTAGTTGCCTTGGTGATAGTTGTTATCTATGTTGCTCGTCTGTTTGTTTTGCAGATTTTATCAGATGATTATAAACAGAATGCAGACAGCAATGCTTTTCTCAACAAGATTCAATATCCGTCACGGGGAGCGATTTATGATCGTAACGGCAAACTGCTGGTGTATAATCAACCTTCCTACGACATTACCTTTATCCCTAGAGAGGTAACCAGCCTTGACACCTTGGACTTCTGTCGTACGTTGGGTATTGATAAAGAGCAGTTCCTGAAACGCATGGCTGATGTGAAGAATCGTAGGCTAAATCCTGGCTACTCTGTTTATACCAACCAGGTATTCATGCGCCAGCTCTCAGCAGAAGAGTGTGGCGTGTTCCAAGAGAAACTGTTTAAGTTTCCAGGGTTTTATATACAACGTAGGACTGAACGTCAGTACTCCTATAATGCAGCAGGTCACGCATTGGGAGATATTGGCGAAATATCTGCTCGTGAATTGGAGAACGATGACTATTATATCAGAGGTGACTTCATTGGTAAGCAAGGTATTGAACGCTCCTACGAGAAATACCTCAGGGGAGAAAAGGGTGTAGAGGTGCTGTTGCGTGATGCGCACGGGCGTATACAAGGACACTATATGGATGGTGCCATGGATAGACCTGCTATTCCTGGAAAGAACTTGAAGTTAGGCTTAGACATAGACTTACAGATGCTGGGTGAGCGACTTATGCAAGGCAAGATTGGAGCCATAGTTGCCATTGAACCCTCTACGGGTGAGATTCTATGCATGGTCTCTTCACCTACCTTTGACCCCAGCTTGCTCATTGGTCGTAAGCGTAGTGGCAACCATCAGATACTGATGCAAGATACCCGTAAACCACTCATTAATCGTGCCATCCAGGGAACTTATCCTCCAGGATCGACTTTTAAAACAGCTCAAGCATTGACTTTCTTGCAAGAAGACATTATTCAGGAAGAATCACCTACCTTCCCATGTGGGCATGGTTTTAATTTCAGGAATCTACATGTAGGATGTCACGGCCATTCATCACCCATATCATTGATTCCTGCCATAGCCACCTCATGCAACTCCTATTTCTGCTGGGGATTGTACAGAATGTTCGGCGATAAGAAATATGGTTCTTCTCAGAATGCTATTACAGTGTGGAAAGATCACATGGTATCGCAGGGCTTTGGTTACCGATTGGGTACGGACCTACCTGGTGAGCAGCGAGGATTGATTCCTAATGCTCAGTTCTATGACAAGGCTTACAATGGTTCATGGAATGGTTTGACGGTGATTAGTATTGCCATAGGTCAGGGTGAAATCCTGGCTACCCCTCTGCAGATAGCCAATTTGGGAGCAACTATTGCCAATCGTGGACATTTCATTACACCACATATTGTCAGTGAGATAGAGGATAACCAGTTGGATAGTATTTATCTGGTGCCTCGCAAGACAAGCATTGATCGTCATTATTACGAAGAAGTGGTGGATGGTATGCGTCATGCAGTGATAGGAAGCAGCGCAGGTGCCACTTGTAGCGCTTTGTCTAGTCTGCTACCAGGCATTGAGGTGTGTGGCAAAACGGGTACTGCCCAGAATCGAGGCAAAGATCATTCGGTGTTTATGGGTTTTGCCCCCATGAACGATCCGAAGATTGCCATTGCAGTGTATGTGGAGAACGGTGGCTTCGGTGCTACCTTTGGGGTACCTATTGGTGGCATCATGATGGATCAGTACCTCAACGGACATCTCTCGCCAGCCAATGAGATCTTGGCTGAGCAGTATGCCAATAGGGAAATTTACTATGGCGATGAGAAACGATAACTTAGTAGTTGTAGCATATCTGTATAGGAATAATGGTTAATGATCAATGGGTAACAGCGCGTGATGGTAGGTCTGTTTGGAAGAAAGTGGACTGGGTAACCATTTTTATATATCTGCTGCTGATCGTCTTTGGGTGGTTAACTGTATGTGGAGCCAGTTACAGCTTTGAGAATACCGATTTCTTCGACTTCTCTACCCGAGCAGGTAAGCAGTTTGTTTGGATATGTTGCTCGTTTGGTATTGCTTTTATCCTGATGATGTTGGATGATGACCTCTACGATATGTTTGCCTATCTGGTATATGCCGCCTTGATTGTACTGCTAATAGTAACACTGGTCATAGCTCCAGAGACGAAAGGCTCACGCTCTTGGCTTAATTTCGGCTCTGTCAGCTTACAACCTGCCGAGTTTGCCAAATTTGCCACCGCCTTGGCATTGTCGAAATTCATGAGTGAATATGGCTTCACTATCAAGAGTTGGAAGAATGCTGCTGTCATTGCTGCCTTGATACTGGTGCCTATGGTGATTATTGTACTGCAACAAGAAACAGGTTCCGCTTTGGTCTATGCTTCGTTCATGTTGGTGCTCTATCGTATAGGTATGACGGGTGCTATCTTGTTCTCGGGCTTAGCTGCTACCATTTATTTTGTTGTAGGTATACGCTTCAATGAAGAAATCATTGAAGGAACGACCTCAACATTGGGCACTTTTACGGTCATGCTACTTATACAGCTATTTGCTTGCGCCTTGTTGGTTGTGTATCTTGAGAAGTGGAAGCTGGCCTTCCGCTTGGCTGCTGGTTCTGCGCTTTTGATAGTATCGGCCTATATTTTCTCCAAGCATGTAATGCCGTTTGATATAGTTTATGTGGAATGGGGGATATTGGTGGCAACGGTGCTTTATTTGCTTTTCCTCTACCTGCGAGATAGGAAATACACCTATTTATTGATAGCTGTCTTTGCCTTATTGTCGGTGTCGTTTCTTTATGCCAGTAGTTATCTCTTTAATCACTTTAAGCCATATCAGCAGGCGCGTATCCAAGTCGCTTTGGGTGTCAAGGAAGATTTGTCAGGTGTTGGATATAATGTAAATCAGTCAAAAATAGCCATAGGGTCTGGAGGCGTTTATGGCAAAGGATTCTTGAATGGCACACAGACCAAACTGAAATATGTGCCTGAGCAAGATACCGACTTTATCTTTTGTACTATTGGTGAGGAACAAGGCTTTGTGGGAGCTGTCAGTATCCTTACCCTTTTTCTGATATTGATACTAAGGCTGATTGCGTTGGCGGAACGGCAATCTACTTCTTTTGGACTGATTTATGGTTATTGCGTGCTAAGCATCTTGCTTTTCCACCTCTTTGTCAATATTGGTATGGTATTGGGCATAACTCCAGTTATTGGTATCCCCCTGCCATTCTTTAGCTATGGGGGGTCATCACTTTGGGGCTTCACCATCTTGTTATTTATTTTCCTGCGTATAGATGCCAGTAGGAAGAACTGACACCTCAATACCTATATCATGTATGCCTGGCAATAGGCTATCACCCATAAGTTGGAAGATATGAACGTGCCAATTGCCGGGTAGGGAAGCATTCAACTTCATTTTCCCCATATCCAATTGATAGAACCCGCCTTGTCCACTGCTGGACCAATTGTTCTGCTCGTCCATAAGTCTGGCACTGAATTGTTGAGTCTGGGTAAACAATGAATCGGGTGACCATGCTTGAACACCTATCACAATGTTTTTATAAGGGAAATGGGCTGTGTGGCGTAGTTGCAATGTTAAAAGATGACTATGCAGGGAGTCCTGCAAAGGTACCTCAAAGCTTATCGTGTCTGTTAGCCGCCAACCATTCTCGCCTATATAACGAAACTGATGGTAAACTGTCTGGCTGTTGCATGCCGCTAACAGCCAGCTCATTAACATCCAACAAACAATAGCTTTATATACACGAAGACTCATGCTTATTGTTGCTTGTCTGTCTGCTTGTTTTTCTTGTCCTTGAACTCCATGTCTCGCTCGCCACCCTGTCCATGTTCATGCTTAAGTTGTTTAGGGCCACCCTGCATCTCTGCGTTGTCATGGGATTTGGAGTTGCCATGGGATTTAGCTTTGTCACCAGACTTTTTCTTCTTTTTCTTTTTGGCACGGTCGAAGCGAGTAAGACTTTCCTGTTCCACCAGGTCAACGGTCTTAGCTGCTGCCTGTTTGCTGCCGTCTTCCAATAAACTATCAGGTTTTATGCCTCTTTTGTTCATACCTATGATCTCAAAAGCACGCTTGCAACTGATGGTCACTGCATTCGACAGATTCTGCTTATCGGTCGAGTAAGTAATCAAGTTTGCCAGTATATCGGCTTTGAAGAAGAACCATTCACCATCCATGGTAAAGAGGGAAATTTCTTTCGATGGCAGACGCTTCTGGCTCTCTACATAGCAATCAATTTCATAGTTCAGGCAGCATTTCAGTTTGGCACATTGCCCTGCTAACTTCTGCGGGTTCAGCGAGATATCCTGAATGCGGGCAGCTCCAGTAGATACACTTACAAATGATGTCATCCAGGTAGCACAACAAAGCTCTCTACCACATGGACCGATACCGCCGATTCGTCCCGCCTCCTGACGTGCACCAATCTGCTTCATCTCGATGCGCACATGGAACACCTCGGCCAAGACCTTAATCAGCTGACGAAAATCTACACGCTCATCAGCAATATAGTAAAAAATCGCCTTGTTGCCATCGCCTTGGTATTCCACATCGCCTATCTTCATTTGTAGCTCTAAGTCGAGGGCTATCTGCCTGGCTTCAATCATGGTCTTGTGCTCACGTGCTTTAGCTTCATAGTATTTCTCCATGTCAGTTTGACGTGCCTTACGATACACCCTTTTGATGTCAGCTTCAGAACGGATATTGGCTTTTTTCATCTGTAAAGGTACCAGACGACCTGTGAGTGTCACGACACCAATGTCATGTCCAGGTGATGCCTCCACGGCCACGATGTCACCTTTCTGCAGTTGCAGATCGTTGGAGTTGCGGTAGTAGCCCTTGCGGGTGTTCTTGAACTGCACTTCCACGTATTGGCTTTCTTTGTCATTGCCTGGAATATCAGCCAGCCAGTCGTATGTGTTGAGTTGATGATCCTGACGGCCTATGCCTTGGCAGCATAGCCCCTGGAATCTTCTATTGGTGTTATAAATCAAGTCCTCCATATTTATATATATAATGTAGTCAATGGTTCTTAATCAGTACGGTTAATTGTAATATTAGGTCAAAAAACACCATCTTGGCATTTACGTTCTGCTCAATATGAATCTGTGCCTCCTGTAGCTCGTTCATGATGCCCAATGCATTCCGTTCGTTCACGAAGGGAGCAAACCTGCTGGTAAATTGTTGCTCTTCAGCATTCATGTAGTTCAGCTCGGCTAGGTGAAGATTGGCGGTAAAACTCTCCCTGATCATGCGTTGGGCATATTGCAAAAAATCCTTTTGATGTTCCCTGCCCAAATCAGCCATCTCATCGCTCCACGCCTTCATCTCTTTTACCTTACGGCTCCATGCCAATCGCATTAACAAGGTGAATTGCTGGAACAAGGTAGATGATTCTTCTCCTGTGGTGATGGTGGCCAATGCCCTCGAATAACTGCCATTGGCGATATGAGCCACCAGTTTACTCTCTTCTTCATCAATGCCCATTCGTTGATGGAGGGCCTCGCTGATTTCCTCATCTTTGAGGCGGGCCATGTTGATGCGTTGCACACGGCTCAAGATGGTACCTATTATTTTCTGGGGTTCTTCGCTCACCAGCAGGAAAGCTGTTTGTGCGGGTGGTTCTTCCAACAGTTTCAACATCTTGTTGGCACCTGCTTCCTGCATCTTCTCAGGCAACCAAATAATCACAATGCGCCATCCCCCTTGAACAGATTTCAAGCTCAGCTTCCTCTGAATGTTGTCACTCTCGCGAGTATATATTACAGGCTGAGAGTTTTCAACTTCCATCTGTTGTATCCAATCAGTATATGTGAAATAGGGGTTCTTTAGCAATAGCTCTCTCCAAGCAGGCATCCAATCATCGCAGTTCTCTTTCTTACGCGCTTTGTTAGCTACGATAGGGAATAAGAAATGTACATCTGGGTGTATCAATTGTTCCCATTGGCGGCAAGATATGCAGGTTCCACATGTTTCTCGCCCCACAGCAGGTTTGGCCATGCAGCACAAGTATCTGGCTACAGCTAGTGCCATAGGCATCTTGCCGCATCCCTCAGGACCGGTAAGTAATAAGGCGTGAGGCAACCTTCCTTCATCAGCCTCGCTGATGAGAATGCGCTTCACTTCCTCTTGTCCTATGATCTCTTCAAACCTCATTTATAAATCCCTTTTGCAATCTCCTTTACACTCTCAGTAGCCCCCAAAGCATAGAAATGCAGGCTTGGTACGCCAGCCTTTATTAGTTCCTTGCATTGTTGAATGCCCCACTCAATGCCCAATTGCTTCATCTCCTCGTCACTGTGTAACTTCAACGCCTCACTTACCAAGTCCTTTGGTAAATCCACCTTGAAAGTTTTAGGTATCACCGATAACTGGCTCTGTTTACTCAATGGTTTGATGCCTGGTATAATGGGGATGCTGATACCTGCATCGCGAGCCATACTAACAAAGTTGAAGTATTTGGTATTGTCATAGAACAGTTGAGTCACAGCATACTGTGCCCCTGCCTCCTGCTTTTGTTTCAGCCAATAGATGTCACGATCTAAATTGGGCGACTCCTCGTGTTTCTCGGGGTAGCATGCCACACCGAAGTTGAACGGTGTCTTTGTTACCAACATCTGACTGCCATCCACGAAGATGCCCTTGTTGAAGTCCTGTATCTGATGTGCCAGGTCCAATGCATGAGCGTTACCATTCTTTTCTGGAGAAAAGGTCTTCTCATCGGGTGCCTTGTCGCCACGAAGCACCAGCAGGTCGTAGATGCCTAAGAACTGCAGGTCCAGCAACTCATATTCTGTATCCTCACGGGTGAACCCACTGCACAATATGTGTGGCACCACAGTAATGTCATACTTGTTCTTGATGGCTGCTGCCACTGCCACTGACCCGGGTCGGCGACGTAGACGCTGACGGGTGTAGGTGCCATTACCCATATCTTTGAACACATATTCACTCCTGTGGTCGGTAATGTTGATATAGGCAGGCTCAAATTCCCTCAAAGAGTCAATCGTATCATAGAGTTTGTCTATGTTGTTGCCCTTAAGTGGAGGCAGTAATTCAAAAGAAAAAGCTGTCTCCTTCCGTTGGCTGATGATATCTAAAACACTCATATTAAACTTTGTATAATTAGTTCGCTATCGGATGAAGTTTAAAGCAAAGCATTGTCAAATCATCCGAAGGTTCAGCTCCCGCTACATGCTGGGCTACTGATTCCAACAAGTCGTTTATCGTAGTCTTGGCAGTATTGGCATGTTGTTGCATATAAGCTAATAGACGGTCATCACCATATTGCTCATGCTCCTCGTTCTCTGCTTCGTTAAGTCCGTCAGTGTACAACAGTATCATCTTATTCTCCACGTTGTCTATGGATTCATCGGTAAACTCAAATCCTGTAAAGAGTCCCATTGGCACATTGGCCTCCATCTGCATGAACTCTCCTTCTATGACAGGAGGGTTGTGGCCACAGTTGCAATAGCTCATCTGGCCAGTCTTCAAATTAATCACACCTATAAACATGGTTACGAACATACCTTGGTCATTGTCTTCAGAAAGGGTGTCGTTAATCTGTCGGGCTATTTCGGCAGGAGGAAGCTCCTGCTGTGCTACCACTCTGAAAAGATTTCGTGTGACTGCCATAAACAAACTGGCAGGAATTCCTTTACCCGATACATCACCTATGCAATAATATAACTTATCGTTTTGAATGAAGAAGTCATATAGGTCACCACCCACCTCCTTGGCAGGAGTCATGGAGGCGTAGATGTCAATATCGTCTCTTTCAGGGAAGGCGGGGAATATTCTGGGTATCATGCCCATCTGAATGTCGTGAGCAATGCGAAGCTCACCTTCAATACGCTCCTTGTTGGCTGTAGTGCGGGTTAATTCGTCTATATAATTAACCAGTGAGGTCTGCATATATCTGAAAGAATTGCTCAACTTGCCAATTTCGTCAATACGGTCGGTCACCGGCAGGTTCTCGTCAAATTTCCCACTGGCTATAGTCTCTGCCTGCTTGGCCAATTGACTAAGTGGTTGTAGCATATGCGTAAAAATGCGGCTAAATGCCAGCAGCATGAGCAGCAAACCGATTATTATTAGGATAATAACTACATTCAATAAACGATTGTAACCACCGAAGATGTCGCTCTCTGGACACACAATAGCCGTACTCCAGCCTGTATTGCCCAGTGGCTTGTAAAACACGTATGAATCACGACCATCCATTTTTAGTTCCATCATGCCTTCCTCTCCGGCTAACATCGCCTTGCCTAAAGCCGTTAATTTTGGATTGGGCTTCTCCATCGTTTCAGTGAAGATAGTCTGCTTAGAACGCATGGTGCTGTCGGGATGTACAAAAAAGGTACCGCTCCGTCCCAACATTATACTGTAGGAATTAGGATAGGGCTTTACGGAAGAAATGGTTTGGGAGAGCCACTCGAGGGCTAGGTCAACGGATATAACACCTACAATATCCCCATTTTTGTCGGTAAGCGGCTTGGTATATGAGGTGATGGTCTGTGAAGAAGCTATGCTTTCCGGATTGTAGTCGTTGAAAGGCTCAGTCCATACAGGCTTGTTCATCATCCTGGGCAGTAGATACCAGTCCATGTAGAAATACTGATACATGTTGCTACCTTCCTGGACTGTTGTAATTGTGCCATTCTCATTGAGTGAGAATGCCGAGAAATACTGTCCCTTCTCTTTAAAATAGTAAGGTTCAAAGGCAATGGAGCAACCATCCAGATAAGGGTTGTTCACCAAAATGCGGCGTGAATACACAAACATGGAATCAGGCGCATCCAGATGACGTCCTACCAGCCAATCAATGTTTCGGGTGGCAATTTCTACATTCTCCAAAATGTTATTCACACGTAAGGCTGTGCTGTTAAGCACCTCAGTAGCATGACTGATGGCCTCGTTTCTTACAGCTTCCCGAGACTCGCTGAACATATATCCGACAGAAATAATGAAAATAGCTGCGGCAAACATCACTATCCACAGACTGAGTCTGCGAGTCAAAGAACTACGTATATATAGTAAAAAATTATGTATCATCTTTGTTTATGGTATCAGTTCTTCATAATCTATTTCATGCTGAATCAATCCGTTTTCATGTAGAATGTTGACAGCGGATTCCACCATGTCACGCCGTAGCGTAAAAGGCTGCTCGCCTGTTTTCTGGTCTAACTGCAGGTGGATGATTTCTTCCAGCATTAAGCGCTGAATCACCCTGTTGGTAGCGATATTCTCCTTGGCAACATATTGCATCACAATTTCCAATGCTTCCTCTTTATGGGCTTTGGACCATTCCCATCCTTTTCTGGAAGCCTGTGCAAAAGCTTCGGCTTCTTTTTGGTGCTGCAGGTAGTTGTCTCGTTTCATATAGACTCCGTCTTCCTGAATATTGTAGTCGCTATCCTTGAATTTGAAGGTGTTTTCGTCATTCAACTCTATGCCAGCCTGCTTCAGTAGGTTGTATTCGTTGTAGGTCATTACACAAATGATGTCAACTGCACCAACTAAGAATGGGTTGATGTTACTGGCTATACGTATCCATTTGTAACCAAGTTCCTCTTTAATGTTCATGCAAATGGGAATCTGGTCAAATCCAGCCGACCAGATACCCACTCTTGCTCCATGCTGGGTGAGTGGGTTTTCGTTATTGCGCGATACCAAGGCCATGCCATTGTTCATGGAGGTCTGAAGGGTATTTACCATCGGAATTCCGTTGTCGATAATCTCCAATGCCTGTACCAGTTGCAGGGTAGTGGCATCACTCTCGCTGTTGCGAATACGTGAGATGGCGGAATAAGTTGCGTTGGGATGTTCAATCGTCACATCCAAACCAGCTTCATGATAAAAACCTAATTCTTTAGCCACGTAATAACCGGCAAACTGTGCCTGGGGAGTCCATTGAGGGGTAAACACGAAAGGTCTCAGTTCACCCCCCTCTGGTGTAATCCTGGCTACTGAGTCTTTTGCGGCTGAAATATTCCGCAAGATAATCTCTTGGCTGGTTCCTTTGTTGTTTTGACAGGCTGATAGTAGGAATGTAGCCCACAATGCGATTGCCCATATATACCAGCTTTGCTTCACTCTTTTCATACTAATCTGTTTTATACTTGATGTACCGTCAATTGTGGGAATGGGAAGCTGATGCCCTCCTTGTTGAAGGTGGAATAAATACGACGGTTCATATCAAAATTCACATCCCAATAGTCGGCACTATTCACCCAACAACGAATGATGATCTTCACACTGCTGTCAGCCAGCTCTTTTAGTGCCACGAAGGGAGCGGGATCTGGCAAAATACGAGGGTCTTCGCTGATGATGCGCTTTACCACTTCCTCCACCTTGTCGTAGTCCTCGTTGTATTCCACGCCAATCACCCATTCCAGTCGCCTGGTGGGGTTGATGTTATAATTCACCACACTACCGCTGCTCAGTGCCCCGTTGGGTATAAATACCTCTTTGTTGTCCACTGTCGTAATGATGGTATGGAATATCTGTATCGCCTTTACGGTACCTAACTGTCCCTGTGCCTCAATGAAGTCTCCTACTTTGAAAGGCTTCAGCAGTAAGATGATGAGGCCTCCTGTCAGGTTATTCAGGTTGCCGCTCAGTGCCATACCGATGGCCACACCAGCCGAAGCCAACAAGGCGGCAAACGAGGTAGTCTCTACGCCCAATCGGGCCGCTATGGCAATCACCAATAAGATAGTCAGTGTGATGTTTACGAAGCTCAGCAAGAAAGTTTCCACGCTAGCTTCCACCTTCCGTTTATCTAATAGGTTGCGTGTCAGTTTCTTTATAATACCTATCAGATAGCGTCCCACCACATATATCACTATAGCTCCCAGGATATTCCATCCTGCTTTCACGCACCATGTGATAATATCGTTTACTATTATATGTAACTCATCCATTTCTATCATTTCTTATGATTTGTTTGCAAAGATAATGAAAAAATAAAAAAAATACCTATCTTTGCCACCGATTTCGTAAGGGGTGCCTTAAAATGACGGGCTGAGATCATACCCATTAAACCTGATGCGGGTAATGCCGACGTAGGGAACAAAGGATGTATTATCCCCTTTTTAAAGTTAAACTTAAAAAGGACAGAATCATGAAGAAGAACAAAATGGTTGCATGCCTCATGATGGCAGCTTGTTGGTTGCCTGCACATGCACAAGAACAACTCAATGACTCATTGCGTGAAATTATGCTGGATGGTGTGGAGGTCATGGCCACCCGTGCTACCAAGACCACACCTATGGCTTTCACCAACATTTCACGCGATGAAATCAAACAACGTAACTTAGGGAAAGACTTGCCTTATCTGTTATCCATGATACCAGGGGTTATCACCACCAGCGATGCAGGTGCGGGCATTGGCTATACTACCATTAGGGTACGAGGCACCGATGCCACCCGAATCAATGTCACGGCCAATGGAATCCCTATTAATGATGCCGAGAGTCATGGGGTGTTTTGGGTCAATATGCCCGATTTCGCATCAAACATAAAAGATATACAGATACAGCGAGGTGTGGGCACCAGTACCAACGGTGCTGGCGCATTTGGCGCTACCATCAACATGCAGACGGGTGGCTTAGCCACCATTCCCTATGCCGAGGTAAACGCTTCAGCTGGTTCGTTTGGCACCCATAAGGAAACGCTAAACGTGGGTACTGGACTTATCAACAACCACTGGGCCTTTGATGCGCGACTGAGCAATATTTCGTCTGACGGCTATATTGACCGTGCCAGCGTGTCATTGCAGTCTTACTACTTGCAAGCAGCATGGTATGGTGCCAATACGAATATCAAGTTGATTTCCTTTTCCGGCAAGGAACGTACCTATCACGCTTGGAACTACGCCTCGAAAAAGGAGATGGAGTTGTATGGACGTACCTACAATTCCTGCGGAGAGTACTTTGATGATAATGGTCAGCGGAAGTATTATAAAGACCAGACCGACAACTACACACAGAAGAACTATCAGTTACTGCTCAACCACAGCTTCTCGGATGCCTTGAAGTTGAACGTAGGTCTGCACTATACTAAGGGTGATGGTTACTATCAGGAGTACAAGATGGGCCGACAGCTGGTTGAGTATGGCATGCTGCCTTTCGAGCAGGGAGGGCAAATCATCATGAAGAGCGACTTGGTGCGCAAGAAGGTGATGGATAACTGGTTCCTGGGTGGAGTGTTCTCGCTCAACTACCAAAAAGGAGGCTGGAATGCTTCGTTTGGTGGTGGCTTCAACAGATATGATGGCGACCATTACGGACGCGTGCTATGGGTAAAGCAGAGTGGTGGGGATGCCAACCCTGACCGTGACTATTATTTCAACAATGCTACCAAGAATGACGGGAATATATATGGCAAGGCAAGCTATACTTTTCTCAACGGTCTGACTGCCTATGCCGATTTGCAATACCGTCATATTGACTATAAAATTAATGGTACGAACGATAAGATGCAGGGTAATGTGCACCAGCTTTTTGATGTGAATGAGCATTTTGATTTCTTCAATCCTAAAGGTGGGCTCTCATGGGAGTTTGACCGTCATCACCGCGTGTATGGCTCTTTGAGTGTGGCACACAAGGAGCCTACACGCAACAACTATACTGACGGCAATAGCTACGACCTCCCTACGTCAGAGCAGCTCATTGATTATGAGTTGGGTTATCAATATACAGGCTCGTGGTTCAATGGCGGTATTAACCTCTACTATATGGATTACAAAGACCAACTGGTGCTGACGGGCGAACTGAATGAGATTGGTGAGCCTATGGCGGTGAATATGCCTAAGAGCTACCGTATGGGTGCCGAACTGATGGCTGGCATCCACTTCCCTATGGGGTTCTCATGGGAAGCCAATGCCACACTCAGCCGTAACCGTATCATCGATTTCACAGAGACTCTTTATGATGATGACACTTACGAGCCTTGGCATATTGAGCATGGTAATACACACATAGCTTTCTCGCCCAGTGTGATTATCAATAACAGACTGGCTTACCAGCATAAGGGCTTTAATGCAGCTTTACAAACACAATATGTAAGCCGTCAGTTCATGACCAATGCCGATGTAACCGAAACCCTGTTAGACGCCTATTGCGTCAGCAACCTCAGCCTGTCCTATACTTTCTCTATGAAGGCGGTGAAGAACGTCACCGTGGGTTGCACCATCTATAATATATTTAACGAGGAATACGAGAACAATGGCTACGCTGGCAGTGGCTATTATACCGATAATGGAAAGAAGATTCGATATAACTATGCCGGTTATGCTGCTCAGGCGGGCATTAACGCTTTGGCAAATGTCATACTTAGATTCTGAAAGATGCAATTCGATTGGCTGGACATAGTCACCACCATTCTTGGCCTGATTTATATATGGCTGGAATACAAGGCTCATATCGGACTTTGGATAGTTGGCATCATCATGCCTGCCCTTGATGTGTATCTATATTTTACCCATGGTCTCTATGGTGATGCGGGCATGGCTGTCTATTATACCTTGGCAGCGGTCTATGGCTATATTGCCTGGAAATTAGGCACCAAACAGGAGGAGGCATCCCTCCGCATCAGTCATACCCCTGTGCGTATGTATCTGCCCATCTTGTTGTTCTTCTTGGTGGCTTGGTGGCTGACTTACTATGTGTTGATTACTTGGACCAACTCTACTGTGCCTGTACTTGATGCCTTCACCAACGCTCTTTCGTTTGTGGGGCTTTGGGCGCTCTCGCGCAAGTATATTGAGCAGTGGTTTTTCTGGATAGTGGTCGATGCGGTTTGTACCATCCTCTATGTGCAGAAGGGCATTCCCTTCAAGGCTGGTCTTTATGGTCTCTATGTGATCATTGCGGTCTTTGGCTATTTTAAATGGATTAAGTTAATGGATAATGGAGAATAATCATACAAATAAGCTCTTTTTCTCAGAGGGGGTGAGTATGCCGAAGTGGGGAGAGGGTATGACATTCAGAGCAGTTGTTTTAGCCGCAGGCACATACCCAACTCACGCCCTTCCTCTGCAAATCTTGGTCAACGCCGATACTGTGGTTTGCTGTGATAGTGCGGCTGAGAGGTTCTTGGCAGAGATGGGCATACCCAACGCCATCGTGGGCGATGGTGACTCCTTGCCTGAAGAACTGAAACAACGCTATGCCCATTTATGGCACCCGGAAAACGAGCAAGAGACCAACGACCTTAGCAAGGCGGTGCGCTATCTGATGCGTCAAGGCGAAAAGCGTTTTGCCATTGTGGGGGCTACAGGCAAACGTGAAGACCATACCTTGGGCAATATCTCCTTGCTTATCGAGTATATACGCCAAGGAGCCGAGGCACAGATGTTCACTGACTTTGGGGCCTTTATTCCTTGTAGTGGCTCAAGCACGTTCAACGTATCTGTTGGCCAACAGGTGTCTATCTTCAATTTTGGTGCTACAGGTTTCAAGAGCCAAGGCTTGAAATACCCCATCTATGATTTTACGAACTGGTGGCAAGGCACCCTTAACGAGGCAACAGGGCAGCAAATAAGCATTGAGGCTAACGGCGACTACTTGGTCTATCTTCCCTATTACTTATAGTGATGTGTGAGTGTACTAATTTCCTGCAATATGCAAGATAATCTTTCATACAGCCTCTACTTTTTTTACTTAGGAAGCAAAAATGCAGATTGTCGAAATAAAAGTTTACATTATTCAGAATAAATGCTTATCTTTACCATCGAAAATACCGATACTAAGAATAATTAAACGATAATGAAATGAAGAAGATTGTATTATTTCTCGCAGTATGTCTGTCAGTAATCATGCCAGCTAAGGCTCAGTGGGACAGAATACATACAAGTATTGCCCTTAGTAGTGTTATAGGTCTTGCCCGCGAGAGCATTGAGTCTGCTGAAAGAAAGAAGGCAATGGAAATACATGCTCAGCAGAAGGTGCAGTTCGAGCAGGACTTCAAGGATTCCATGACTGAAGCCAAAGATTATGAGCTGGCTGAAGATTGGGAAGAAGCCCTGAATAAATATGAGGAAGCTGCCAAGTTGAATTGTCAGTATGGGTATTCCGACCAACGACAGATTACCAAAAAAATCAACGAACTTTATATAAAGGCCGGTCAAGAGGAAGACGGACCCAGTATCTTGAATAATGCCAAGACCATCTTGCCTGACTATTCTCAGTACAGGTATGTACGTGAAAACCCCGTTTATGTAAACAAGAAGCAGACTAAAACCAAGATTGTACGTGTGGCATGCTCTGATAAGGAGACGCGTCTTGAACTGGAGTACGAAGCTTCAGCCATGGATGATGGCATATCTGTAAGAGGTACTGCCTATATCAGGGGCAACAAGGGCGGTAAGTTGGGACTTGTTGGTATTGAAAACATCACGATGGCACCTTCTGCAACTGGGATACCTTGGCCATACCAGAAACTTCGTTTTGTCCTTATCTTCCCGCCACTGCCCGATGATGCTAAGGAATTTGATTTTATTGTGCCTTCAAGTGTATGGCAGTTCAAAGACATTAAGTGCATGTAATAATATATGGCTTGCTCTACTACGGGAAGAACGGCTTTCTTCCCGTAGTAGAAGGCTTGCTTTCCTGTAGTAGGAAACAACCTTTCTCATAGCATTATTTCCCATTGGTGATGCCAGTATTTGCTATAGGGGCACTCTAATGCCTCCTATGGGTCGTCGCAATATCTTCCATGAGTCGTCGCAAAGCCTCCCGTCACTTATCGCAGTATCTCCTTTACCCCCATAGCAGATACTGCGACGGGTGATAGCAGATACTGCAAATACCAATAACAAAGCCTCCATTCTGAAGTAGCGTCTTATTCTTTTACATAGCATGTATATAGGGATTTATTCAACCCACTATAATAATTAGAGATGTTAAATAATATTAATAATGGGGGGGCGTGCAATCTTTCTTATTTTCACCATTTATAGTATGGGAAAATTATTATTTTTGCAAATATAAATGTTTAAATCGTTACTTCTATGAAAACAAGAGTATTGATGACTGCTTTTTGTGCCGTACTGTCCTTTGCAGCATGCAGCAGCAACAACGATCCTTTGGAAGATGCTGAGAAGAATCAGGCCATCGCTAATAACAATATGGATTTTAACCAATTCAATGGTAAACCTTTTTTCGAAGCATCTAATGGCAAGGAAGTGTTTGGCGCTAAGCTAAGTGAGCTGAGCTTTACCTATACAGAACTAGGAGAACTGCGCGTCAACGGTCTTCAGCAAATCTCAGAGAGCGTGTTCCGTCAATATATCGCAGGCTATGGCTGGAAGTGTGAGAGTGAACACCAGATAGAGATTGATGGAACAGTGAATAAGAATGAATATGAGTATGATGAGAAGGTGGAAAACAGGTCACATCTCTACTTTGGAAATAGCACCTATCAAGTGTTCTCCACCAGCTACTACCACAATAATACGCCGTGGTATTATGAAGAAAAGTATGTATATGACGAAACTACCAATAGATTCTATGAAATAAACGGAGAAGAGCTTGTTGATGGGTGCCAGATCATCTGCCTTGACAATAATTCCTTCTACATGATTCGTATGAACATGCAGAATATGTATAGTAGCGACTCAAGAGCCTACCGTTACAACTTAGTGAAATTTATCCGTCTTACAGAGCAGGAGCTCCAAGATCTTCGTGCGAAGCATTCAACTAATTTCTGGGACTTGAATTGGGGAACAGGCAATTGATTGCCTCTAAGTAAAGAGTGATTGATTCTGTATAGATACAAAATAGGCAGGACCACAGTCCTGCCTGTTTTATATTTCACGGCTATAGTTCCGATTCTATTCTGCTAATAGATATGTCTTGAAGTCAGCAAATTGGCTAGTCATGTTAATGCTTTGCTTGGTGCCCTTCATGAAGTCTTGCAAGCGTTGTGGGATGCTGACTGGCTTACCGATGATGTTCTCCACCGTATCTTTGAATTTGGCAGGGTGGGCGGTTTCTATGAAGAAACCTGTTTCACCGGGACGAAGGCCTTCACGTAATGCGCGATGGCCGCAAGCACCATGGGGATCGAGCAGGTAGCCGCTTGTTTCATATACGCGGCGGATTTCTTCGGCAATCTCAGCATCAGTATAGGTAGCACCGCTGATCTCCTGACAAATAGCAGCATGACTATTATCATAAAGAGCCAATACACGAGCAAAGTTGCTGGGATCACCCACATCCATGGCATTGGCAATAGTGGCAATGCTGGGACGGGGACTATACTGACCCGTCTGCAAATACTGGTAGAAGATGTCGTTGCGGTTATTGGCAGCAATGAAGCGACTGATAGGCAGTCCCATGCGCTTGCCAAACAAACCTGCAGTGATATTGCCGAAGTTACCGCTGGGTACACAACAAACAATGTTGGCATCTTGTAATTGAGCCACTGCCCAGAAGTAGTAGAAGGCTTGAGGCAGAAAACGGGCTACGTTGATGGAGTTGGCGCTGGTGAGCTGCATGTGCGCATTCAGCTCATCGTCCATAAAAGCAGACTTCACTAATCGCTGACAATCGTCGAAGGTTCCATCCACTTCCAAAGCAGTGACGTTCTTACCTAAGGTGGTGAACTGCTTCTCCTGAATAAGACTAACCTTGCCCTTAGGGTAGAGCACATAAACATGGATGCCCTCCACGCCTAAAAAACCGTTGGCAACAGCACTGCCTGTATCACCGGAGGTGGCAACCAGAACGTTAACCAATTTATCCTGACCACTTACAAAGTAGCCTAACATGCGTGCCATAAAACGGGCACCAACGTCTTTGAAAGCGAGGGTGGGACCGTGGAACAACTCTAAAGAATAGATGTTGTCGCTTACCTTCACCAACGGAATGTTGAAGTTCATCGTGTCATACACAATCTGCTTCAACTTGTCGGCAGGGATGTCTTCACCAAAAAAAGCCTGTGCCACCTGGTAGGCCACTTCTTGCAGGCTCATCTGTGACATTTGTTCGAAGAAAGAGGTCGGCAATGTATTGATGCGCTCTGGCATAAATAAACCTTTGTCGGCAGCAAGTCCTTTTACAACTGCTTCTTGCAGGGTAACATCGGGGGTCTGGTGATTGGTGCTATAGTATTTCATATCTTCATTAATTCATTCATAAACTCTTGGTATCTCAGCAAGCCATAGCTGCCATTTACGCAACTTACCTCGTCAAAAGCCTGTACCTCATCGGGCTTGATGCCACGATGCCAAATTAAAAACGGTACGGGTTCAGCCAGGTGGGTACGAATCTCCACAGGGGTGGGGTGATCGGGTAAAATGGCTATGCATACGGGTTCATCCCACTGCTTCACTTCGTTATAGATGGGTGTCACGATACGACGGTCGAGGTCTTCGATGGTTTGCAACTTTAAATCGAGGTCACCATCGTGACCAGCCTCGTCACTGGCTTCCACATGCAGGAACACAAAGTCATCGTGACGCAAAGCCTCGATGGCTGCTTGTGCCTTGCCTTCGTAGTTAGTGTTAGCTAAACCAGTAGCCCCTTCCACCTCGATGCTTCTCAGACCTGCATATCTTCCAATGCCCCTGATAAGGTCAACGGCAGAAATGACATCGCCACGTTTGATTTGAGGATACATCTCCATAAGTGTTTGCATCTGTGGACGATAGCCTCCGCTCCAAGGCCAGATGGAGTTGGCCATATCTTTGCCTTGTTTCTGTCTCTCTATGTTGAAGGGGTGTTCTGCGAGCAGATCTTGTGACTTCAGTATAAGGTCGTTGAGCAACTTTGCAGTGTCCTCGGCAGATTGAACATTTGCTTTTGGCAATAAAGGTTGCCAAGGCTCGTTGGGATGGTCATGCGGGGGCGCACAATCCACCTCTTTGTTGCCGCCTTTGATGACTAAGAGATGTCGGTACTGGATGCCAGGAATGAAACGGATACGTTCATTTCCTAAATGCTCGTCTAAGTATTTTATAAGCAGCGTTCCATCTTCTGTAGTGAGATGTCCGCCATGATGGTTCTTGATTTTGCCATCTGCCAAGGTGATGATGTTGCAGCGCAAGGCCAAGTCGTCGGGTAGCATCTCATAGCCGATGGAAGCTGCCTCCAAAGGGCCACGCCCTTCATACACCTTGTGCAGGTCATAACCCAGAATGCAGGTGTTCGCTACTTCAGAGCCGGGATTGAAACCTTCGGGTACGGTGAGTAGCCTGCCACACCTGCCTTCTTTTGCCAGCAGATCCATGACAGGAGTATGAGCATATTGCATCAGTGTTTTGCCACCCAGTCTCTCCACCGCATGGTCGGCCATGCCGTCACCTAATATAATTATATGTTTCATGGGTTAAACGTTAGCAATCGACATGATATCGGCAAACACACCAGCTGCCGTCACACTAGCACCTGCGCCATAGCCCTGAATCATCATCGGATATTCATGGTAGCGTTCAGTGGTGAGCAGGATAATGTTGTTGCTGCTCTCCAGCCCGTAGAACGGATGATTGCTAGCCACTTCCTCCAAGCCAACAGAAGCCTTGCCTTCTGACAACCTGGCTACAAAACGCCAACGCTTGCCTTGCTCAGCTAACTTTTGGCGACGTGCCTCGAAGCCTTCATCTAACTCTGGGATATGCTTCCAGAAATCTTCCAATGAGCCCTCCATCAGTTGGTCGGGGATGAATAGCTGTTTCTCCACATCCTCCTGATCCAAGCGGTAGCCAGCCTCACGTGCTAAGATAACCAGTTTCCTGATAACATCCTTGCCGCTGAGGTCGATTCGTGGGTCAGGCTCTGAGAAGCCTTTCTGCTTGGCCTCGGCAATTGCCTTACTCATGGTGGTTTCGGCACTCAGTGCATTAAAGATGTAATTGAGCGTGCCACTCAGTACAGCCTCAATCTTCAATATCTTGTCGCCGCTGTGTATCAGGTCGTTGATGGTATTGATGATTGGCAAACCAGCACCCACGTTGGTCTCAAATAGGAACTTCACACCACGCTGATGTGCCGTCTGTTTCAGTTTCATATAGTTGTCATAAGGTGATGAAGCGGCAATCTTGTTGGCTGCCACCACCGAGATGTTGTGCTGCAACAGCTGTTCGTAAATGGATGCCACGCCGCTGTTGGCGGTACAATCCACGAAAACGGCGTTAAAGATGTTCATGCTCGTCACCTCGCTCAGCAGCATATTCAGGTCGCAGTCCTTGCCTTTCTCCAACAATTCGTTCTTGTAGTCCTTGAGGTCGATGCCCTCTCGTGTAAACAAACCCTTCTTGCTGTTGGCAATGCCCACCACATTCAGTTGCAGACCGTTCTCACGCATTAGTTTCTCGCGCTGGCTCTCTATCTGGGTGATGAGGCTATGGCCTACCGTGCCAATGCCGCAAATGAAGAGGTTCAGTACTTGGTATTCCGATAGGAAGAAGGAGTCGTGAATCACGTTAAGCGACTTGCGCAGCAACTTCTTGTTCACTACAAAGGAGATGTTGGTCTCGCTGGCACCTTGAGCACAGGCAATAACGCTGATACCGCTACGTCCTAAAGCTCCGAACAGCTTTCCGGCAATGCCTGGGGTATGCTTCATGTTCTCACCCACGATAGCCACAGTTGCCAAACCATATTCTGCCTTCATTGGGAACATCTCACCCAGCTCTATCTCCTTGCTGAACTCCTTGTCGAGTACTTCGCAGGCAGTCACGGCATCGGCTGTTTTCACACCGATAGAGGTAGAGTTCTCACTGGATGCCTGGCTCACCATAAATACGCTAATGCCATGCTCGGCTAGCGTACTGAAAATGCGGCGGTTCACACCAATCACGCCCACCATGCCCAAGCCCTGTACTGTGATGAGGCAAGTGTCGTCGATACTACTGATACCCTTGATGGCCTTTCCCGTTCCGTTGGAAGTTCCTTGCCGTATCACGGTGCCTTGTGCATCGGGGTTGAACGTATTCTTGATTAAGATAGGGATATTCTTGTGATAGACCGGCCAGATGGTTGGCGGATATACAACCTTGGCACCAAAGTTGCACAGCTCAGTTGCTTCGACGTAGGTCAAGCTACTGATGGTATAGGCACTGTGAATAACACGTGGGTCAGCTGTCATGAAACCGTCAACGTCGGTCCATATCTCCAGGCTCTCAGCATCTAATGCTGCTGCTACAATGGCTGCAGTGTAGTCGCTACCACCCCTGCCTAAGTTGGTTACCTCACCCGTATTCTTGTCGGTGGCAATGAAACCAGGAATCAGTGTCAGCTGGGGGAGGTCGCAGAACTGCTCCTTCACCAATTTATTAGTCAATTCGGCATTGAGTATATGTTTGCCTTGCTTGCGCTCGGTCTTGATAAATTCGCGTGAGTCTTTCCATGCGGCTCCTGTCACTTCTGCTACAATCAGACTGGAGAGGCGTTCGCCATAGCTCAGTATCGTGTCGTTGGTTTTCCTGCTTAGATCCTTTATAAGGTAGATACCCTGGAAGATGTCGCGTAGCTCACCTAACAGCTGCTCTACCTTGGTCATTAGTTCGTCGCGTTTGTTACCTGTGGATATATTGTCGTCTATCAGGTCATAGTGTCTGTTGGTCAGTTGAGCCAGTTCATCTTCGTAAGCCTTATTGCCTTCCGAAGCCATCTGGGCGGTCTTGATCAGTTGGTCGGTCACGCCACCAAGCGCAGAAACCACCACAATCACTTGCCCTTTCTGACTGTTAACTATCTGTTTGACATTCCTGATGCCGGTGGTGGTTCCTACGGATGAACCACCAAATTTCAATACTTTCATCTGCTAATTGTTTAAATATGGTGGCAAAGTTACTATTTTTTTTGTATATTCGCAGTCAAAAGGATGATAATTATGAAAACTAACACTGATACAGCTTCTATTTTGCTGGTCTATACAGGTGGTACCATTGGTATGATAGAGAATCCTGAGACAGGTGCGCTTGAGAATTTTAGTTTCGAACAACTCAAGAAGCATGTCCCAGAATTACAGAAGTTTAATTTCTACATCGACAGCTGTCAGTTCGATCATCCCATGGATTCGTCTGACATGGATGCCAAGGCGTGGCGCAAGTTAGTGGACATCATTCAGAGAAACTATGACAGATATACGGGCTTTGTAGTGTTGCACGGCACCGATACGATGGCATTCACTGCCTCGGCGCTGAGCTTTATGCTGCATGGCTTGTCGAAGCCTGTCATCCTTACAGGTTCGCAGTTGCCGATAGGCGTGATACGTACCGATGGCAAGGAGAATCTGCTGACCAGCCTTGAGATTGCAGCGGCTCACAGGTCCGATGGTAAGCCGATGGTGCAGGAAGTGTGCGTCTATTTCGAGAACAAACTAATGCGTGGTAACCGTACCACCAAGCTGAATGCCGAGGATTTCAATGCTTTCCGCTCTTATAACTATCCCGACTTGGCAACGGTGGGTATCCATATCCGTTATAACTTAAATGCCATTCATTATGATAATGCCGAAACGCCGTTGAAGGTTTATACCGAGATGAATACCAATGTGGCGGTATTGAAGCTGTTCCCTGGCATACAGGAAATGGTGGTGCGTTCGGTCCTGTCGATTGAAGGTTTAAAAGGTGTGGTACTGGAAACCTATGGCAGTGGCAATGCTCCTCGCAAGGGCTGGCTGTTGGATTGTCTGAGCGAGGCTACCCATCGTGGGGTGGTAATAGTGAATGTTACCCAATGCAAGTCGGGTATGGTGGATATGGACCGTTATGAAACAGGCTACCAGCTCAAGTCGGCTGGGGTACTCAGTGGCTATGACATCACTACCGAAGCAGCCTTGACCAAACTGATGTTCCTATTCGGACAAGGCTTGACGGTAGAGGAGGTACGTCAGGAGATGATGCACTCTTTGGTGGGTGAGATCTCGATGATATAATCTACTTCATGTTTTCGCCCTGACTGTTCTTGAGAGTCAGTGCTATCTTACGCTGGTTTACTTCCACCTTGGCCGATACTAGTTCAGGCAGGTTATAGCTCATCATCTGGTCTATATAGTATTTATATGGATGACGCTGGGGTAGCATGAAAGGTTTGCTGGCTTTACCTTGGTCGTCGATATAAGTAATGTATGGGCGTGAGTAATATCCATCCACCCTGCGACTGCTGAACACCATCCAATGTGAATTACTTCCCCATGTATGGTAACTGTCGGCACGCTCACTGTTAGCTCCTTCCAAAGGTTGTGTATCTCCAGACTGTAAATCTATGATATACAAATCAGCATCTTTATGATTGACTGGGAAGTTTCCGTATTCTGTCAGACAGACGACCATCCATCGGCCATTAGGCGAGATGCGCGGATGGGAAACGCTCATGCCAGTGGTTTTGGCATTGAAGAGGGTATCTACCTTCGTGCCAATCTTCTTTGAATCGGCATCGAAATCTACTCGGCACAGACTGTATTTTAGTTGTTCTATATGATGTTCCACACTGTCTATCGCTTCAGCTGTGCAGAAATACAGGCTCTTCCCATCAGGAGAAAAGGTGGGGAATGTTTCCCATGAATGGTCAGAAGACAACTGCTCGTTCGTGAAAACTTCCAGGCTCTCCATATCATACACCAGTACGTCTGATACGGTATCATATACCTCAACTCGGTCTTGTGAATGGTAGTAATAACTTTGCCAGGTGGCATTGACGGAAGCCACGATATATTTGCCAGTTGGATGCCAGAATGGATATTGCATATTACCAATGGTTGCTGGTGTCTTGGTATTGAGTTTTTTTACCTGACCGTGATCGATCAATGCGGTACCAGCTGCTTTGGCACGGCTATGGAAAATCATCTTATCTGGCTGGCGGTTGTTGAATGTGTGACAGTTCACACAACCATAGTCTGTAAGCTTGTTATCAAATATCGGGCTTTCCTCAAAACTCTCTAAGTCACGCTGGTAAATACCCATGCGGTTCCATTGCTCGTAGGGAGGAATGAGACGATAAGTGAGGTAGGGGTCTATTTCCTCGCCTGACACATGGATGGTAATGTCACGGTATGCGATCCAGCCATTATCCCCACGTTTAGCCACTGTCAGAATAATATCATTGTCTTTATTGGCCTGTAAGATGTTCTTCCACGCTCTAATCGGTATATCGAAAGTGCCATCTTTCGCATGAATCGTTGTTTCTGTTCCCTTTCCTTGGATGATGAGTGAATAATCACTAGCATCCTCCATAACAGAAAAGTTCAAAGGGGCTATGTTTACTGGAACGGTTACTTTATCGTAATCTGGAAAGATGCGAATAGGGGTGTCAACCTTATTGGTAATTACAATATTGTTATTACAAGCAACGGCTAATAGGCAGATGGCTAATGCACAAAGTATGATATTGGTACGCATAGTAGATTTGTTTAAGTGAACATATAATAGTACCAGAATGAACCTCTAAATTGGGCTAATGCCGATTGTTGGTTCCTGTTGTTTCTACGGGCATCTAATGCCAATTCGCGGAAGATTTGGAATCGCTCTATGGTGTCAGAGGTGACGCCGTGTGCTGTACAGTAATCAACATCATTCTCTGCGTATGTTACAATGGCCTCTTGAACTAATGGGGGCAAGATGCCGTTCCATATTTCAGGGTTAAATTCAGGCATCTCTATTAGTTGCTTAATGCCTGCCATGTTCTTGTCTAACATTAACATACCCAAGGCGTATTCCCATGCCGTAGTTTGTTGGGGATGAGTGCTGATAACCTTTAGCAAATCAGCCATTACACCGTCAACAACGGCAAAGCTATGGTCGTCAGTGGGCAAGGCTCGACGTTTCATGCCTAACTCGGAATCCTGCTCAACGGCTTGGTCGTTATATAAGAACCGACGCATTTCGGTGGCCCATTGACGATAGGAGCTCGTGCGCTCTAAACGGATGATGTATTTCTCTGCAATATCATAATCGCCCAAGATAAGGCGTTCTTTCACCAATAGCTTTAACATGCTGGGGTTGCCGTTAGGGGTGGCAATCATGGTGCCAAACGATAGGCATAACGACTCACTGATGATGCCTGTGTGGTAATAGATATGACTGAACAGCACGTTGACATCGTTATAGGCCTGATAGCTTGCCAATAAGCTTTGTGCGCTCTTTTGGGGAATGCGGAAAAGGTCTGTCATCATCTTGCCTTTGTGTGAGAGGGCAAGGTTTAGACAGTTCAGGTGTAGGTAGTTGCCCGTATTGAGGTCGGGAGAAGCGATAATGCTGTCCCAGTCTTCGTGGTTGATGGCATTCATCAATCCTGATAAGGTGCGGAAGTCTTTGTCAGTGTTAGTGCCAGTTTGCCAGTAGATAAAGTAGGCGAAGGCACCTGTTAGCACGATGGAAACGGCCATTTCTATATGGCGTTTGATGTTTTTATGTCGAACAGCCCATGCTATGACCAAAGTAACGAGTAGGGCTATCCACGAAAGACTAAGCCATGCGCTTGTTTCAATAAAATACTGCACATATCCTTTTATCCAAAGGGCATAGTCATAACCAGGAATTATGCCACGTGATACATAAAAGGCAGATAAGATAAGGCAAATAGCCAAGAATGCGATGCTGGTATATGAGCGTGTATGTTTTTGTAACACATCATATACCAAAGCACTTAGTGCAAATAAGTTGGCAACACTGCCTGCATATAAAAATAGCCAAACGGTGAGTACACACCCCGTGAGTAACCTTAGCAAATAGTTTGTCTTTCCTGTAATCCTTGTGTAAGCGTAAAAGACCAATGAATAGAGAAATAAGGCAGTCAGGCCTTCATAATTATAGCCCATGTTGGTTAGATATACCCCCTGTAGGAAGGCGGGTAGCAGAGCCATTGGCAGGCAGATAAGAGAATGGCATATACTGCTAATACTTAGCCAGATCAAGTAGCCCGTGAGAGAGACAAGCAAGGCAGTAATAGCAGCTCCCACCCAAGGAGTGTTGAAGTATTGTATCATCCATTGGGCCATAAGTGTGGACAATCCTGCAGGCTGGCGTATCAGGTTAGCTATATAGTCCGCATCAAGGAGGAATACTTGCTGTTGTTCCCTATACATCAGTAAGGATTCCTGGCTTTGATGTAGAAATAGGGCATAGACGGCTCCTAATAATGCCACGATGCTTATAACTATGATATTTCTGAATTTCATGGTCGATAGTGTTTGCACACTGAATGAATCATATTAAAAAGAGGGGCAAGCCATCAGACTCGCCCCTCCCTTGGTTAGAGAAACCTATTATTGATTAGGTTTAGATTATTGCCAGTTCTCGTTCTGTTTGATACGACCCATAGCAGTCTGGATGGTTGAGAATGGAATAGGATAAGTTACCCAGTTCACATTGTACTCGTTAGCGAACTTGTTAGCGAAGTACTTGTTCTCATATGCACGGTAAGCATTCAGCACATTTGCAGCCTCACCCCAACGTGCGATATCGAACCAACGGTGACCTTCCATACCGAACTCAGCACGCAACTCACGCTTCAAAGCTGTCCAAGCCTCATCTGCGTTAGCGAATGGAGTAGTATAAACACCGATACGATAGTTAGCAGCAGCACCTGCAACCACCTTACCGTTCACCTTGTCGTCCATAGTCTTGCCAGCAGCAGCATTCTTAACGAAGCTGTTAGCAGCGCGTGTACGTACCTGGTTGATCAAGTCCTGAGCAGTAGCGAAGTCATTCTCATGAATAGCCACCTCAGCACGCATCAACAGAATGTCAGCGTAGCGGATTACATGGTAGTTGGCAGCGTTAGAACCGATAGCGGTAGCTACAGCCGTAGAACCACGGTCAGCCTTTCTGTGCTGGTACTTGATGTTCATATACAGACCACCATTGGTGTAGTCACGTACCCAACCGTTCAATGAGGTAGGAATACCATAATCCAGGAATGGAACGCCGAAACGACCTGCGCAGTAGTCAACGCGTGGGTCAAGTGGAGTATCCAGGTCGGTTACAGGATTAGGGTCACCCATTACTGTACGAGGCTCCAGGCTGGTGTAGTCAGCCATTGGCAGACCGTTATCGTCAACCAGGAAGCTGTTTACGAACTCATAAGTTGGCTGATAGAAACCCCAACCACCTAAGCCCAGAGCACCAGGAGTACCGATAGCAGGGCTATATACGGCAGCGTTGGTATCAGTCTGAGTACCAGAGATGGTCAGCTGTACGTCGAATACAGACTCACCAGTCCAGTCAGAAGTGGTAGCATCGTTGAACAGTTCACCGTAGGTGTCAGCCAGTTTCAGCTTCTGACCCTTAGCGTCAACACCACTTGCGATGATTTCATCCAACAGAGACTTGCACTGGCTCCACTTATCCTGTGTAGCGTTCTTGCCATTGTAAGGAGAAGACCAGTACAGATAGAGCTTAGCCAGCATAGCCTTTGCCTGCCATTTGGTTGCGCGGCCATATTCGCCGGTGCTAGTCCAGTCAGCTGGCAACTTGTTAGCAGCGTCCAGCAGGTCAGCCTCTACCTTATCCCAGATATAAACATAGTTACCGCTCTCGTCGATATTACCTACCTGAGGGTCAGTAGCTGACTGATAGTCCTCCAGGGTAACGTAAGGAATAGCGGCACCGAACATACGGATACCCTCGAACATCCAAACGCCCTTGATGAACTCAGCCTGAGCGATGATCAGGTCAGGGTTAGCGATCTTATCGCCAGCCTTGCCTACCATGTCGATCACGTTGTTGGCACGTTTAACGGCTTCATAGATACCTGCCCACTTACCACCGATGTATGAGTTTGCAGAAGAGAACTGATACACCTCGATAGCGGTAAAGTCAGACTGGTCAGAAGATTGTGAACCCTTGTTAGCATCTGCACCTGCCACATCGCCGAAGCAATAGTTTGACAATGCA
>Ga0265298_10001134_pt1 | contig 39184 bp, 36 predicted proteins | sample AusTroGonzalo_MG_3_FD_193486 | JGI IMG/M metagenome (GOLD analysis project Ga0265298, IMG submission 193486) | Bovine rumen microbial communities from tropical cattle in Woodstock, Queensland, Australia - Gonzalo_01 | ecosystem: Host-associated > Mammals > Digestive system > Stomach > Rumen ... | reverse complement strand
TGTTGCCCTCCATGCAGAGGAAACCAATACCAATTTTCCGTGCCTTCTCCAGAGCGTATTGTAACAATTTTAGGCCATAGCCTTTGCGCTTGTATTCGGGATGGATGCTAATGGGGCCGAAAGTCCAGGATGCTTTCTTACTACCATTATTCAGTATTAGCTCAGCTTTAGAAAACATAATGTGGCCTATTATCTTATTATCTTCTTCCATCACGAGATCCAGTTCAGGAATGAAATCGGGATTGGTTCTATACTGATTGAGTACGTAATGCTCTGTGCATCCAGGACGATAAACATTCCAGAACGCTTCTCTTGTTAGGAGTTCTACCTCACGATAATCATTTGGCTGTTCTAATCTGATTCTCATAGTCAATTCTTTATTCGGTCTAATCTCATAATTCTTACGGGTTGTTCGTCGCCATGATAAAGGTTACTGCACCAGTTAACGGCTCCCGTATCATAAAATCCACATTTCTTCATTACACGCCCAGAGGCGGGATTGTTGACGAAATAGTCACTCCATAAGGTATGGAAACCTTTGACGTTGAAGCAATAATCTATTATCAACATCAAAGCCTCCGTGCAGATGCCCTTGTTCCAATAAGGTTTTGCCACCCAATAGCCAGCTTCGGCATCATGATCACCAATATTGATATTGCTTTCGCCATAAGCGTAGTAACCGATGCAACCAATGGCCTCACCTGTCTCTTTCAGCTCGATTGCCCAAATATGGTCGCTATGGAAGATAGTTCGGATGATGTGCAGACTTTCCTCAATACTATGATGAGGAGGCCAACCAGCTCTAGGACCTACGTCAGGATCGGAAGCATGTTTGAAGAGCGCCTCAGCATCACTGTCTTGCCATGGGCGTAATAATATTCTATTTGTTTCCATCATTAGCTAATAAATATGGCTTGTAATCCAAACAATAGTTCTTATTCTTCAAGCCCAACTTGTCTGTGTAAACGGTAATTGTTTTTATTTCCTGGTTAGATTGAAGTGCAACGGCTTGTCGAAATGACGACGGTTATAATAAGTAACAGAAGGGTGAGTAAGGTCCATCACCATTGTCCAGAGCGTACCACCCACGATGGCATCGGGGTTCTTGGGCTTCTGTGCTACCGATTTGATGGCTTTGGTAAGCTGTTGTTCGCTCATCACCCCGTCGGCATCGTTGTATTGCTCCATGAGCTTCTCGTGGCGATGGTCGGTTTCACTCAGTCCTACTTGGTATTTCTCTTCGCAGAGGTAGTGGTTCGTCACGAATGGAGTTTCAGTTACCACCATCCTGTTATCTACATACTCCACAGCCACGCTTCTACCCGAAGCATCAGAGATGGCCAGGTGATAGGCTGCCCCTGGGTCAGAATGCATGTCAATGCTATTCAGCAAAGCCAAGGCTTCTTCCACATTGGCAGCATTCTTCAACAGATATTGGGTAGCCGAGGTGGTAGTGAGGTCGGGCTTGGTGGTCTGCTGACTGGTCACTACATCGTCACCAGATTCAAGTACGGCCACGGCCAAGCCTTTCTCGTTCAAGCCGTCCAAGCTCAGGAACAGACTTGCCAGTGCCATGTATTGATTGCTGAAACCTTCAGGCTTATAATCGTCGCCGAAGCCTAAGAAATCGAGTGAGAAAGTGCTAATGGACTCGTAGCCCTCATCTGGCACTGTATGCAAGACCATAGCTGTACCATAGGGGTAGTCGAAGTTTCGGGCCATCATGGTGCCTCCCTCGGGAGTCTTGACTGTCAGGGTGGAACACCCCACAGGCTTTAGTGGCGGGTCAATCTCAGGAGTCTGGTAGTAGCCTTTCGACAAAAAGCCCATGATGTAAGTTGACAGGTGGCTGACATCCTCGCTTCCACCGCTTTTTATCAGGGCGTTGAATCCATCGTCGCCCTTATACTCCATAAAATACATACCTTCGTCGAGTTCCTCTACCGACATGGCTCCCTGCACCAGCGAGCCAAAGGTCATCCACATGAACCCTCCTGATACAATAATCAATGCCAGTACGGTTAACAGCGCAATCTTTAATGCTTTTTTCATTTCTTATTCTTATTAATTGTTTTTTCTCCTAATACAGCCCACTTAATGAATGGAATTCGCCTAAGCACCTCGTACATCAATGGTGACAGCACAAACACAGCTACCGTCAGGATGATGTAGATGGCCAATGGAGGCAGGGTGGTGTAGAGCTTCAGTATGGTGCCCAAACCGGCAATTACCAGGTAGTGCACTATATAGATACCAAAGCTGCTACGGGTCATATAGCCTGCAAAAGCTGAGGTCTTGTCGAAGCAAGCTTTGAACCATCCTATCATCGCCAAGCAGGCAAACCAACCAAAGACGCAATTAGGCACACTGCTTAGGTACTGAGGTGTCGTGTTGACCTCGCCAAAGGTTGTGCACACCAACCATGCACCACTTGCTATGGCAATAATTACCAGCGGTATCCAATATTTGCCAAGCGTTTCATGTACATATTCGTGAGAGAATACATAGTAGCCCAACAGCATTAGGATGAGATAGAAGAAAGGCTTGTACAGGTTGATTAACCCTGCCAAAGGATGGGTGACATCCATGATTTGCGTATATTGTGCTGCCCAGAAGACTATACCCAACAAGATCATCCAAACCATTGTCGCCTTGCCCTCGAACAGTTTGCCACAACAGGCATGCAACTTATCGGATGGGTCGAGTTTCTTCAAAATCAAAATGACGATGGAGAATAGCCACAGGTCTTGGATGAACCAAAGTGGGCCGGTGCCACTAAGTGCCCAAAAGAGATATTTGACTGGCAGTGGAAGACCTGCTGTGAGTTCCGTGGCTTGTGCCATAGCAGCTACTTGCGTATTGAAGTAGCCCGTCATCCACTGGAACACGAAAAGACCGATGGTGGCAGGCACCAATAGTTTGCGGGTGCGTGCCTTGAACCAAGTCTTGCCATCGAATTTATCCAAGGCATACTTGGCGCTTACTCCTGCCAACAGGAACAGTAACGGCATGAACCAAGGATAGAGGATATACATCACAAAGTCTTGGTATTGCGGGTACTCAGGGTAGTCGCCGAAACCGCCTATTCCACCAAACACTCCTTTGTTGTTGTAGAAATATATAACGTGGTAGAACAGCACCAATAGCACTGTTACCCATCGCAAGTTGTCCATCCAATGTTTTCTCATAGTATAAAGTTTAATATTGTTCTACAAAATCACGCACCAAGCGGAAGGTGGGTTCGTAGCTGTCGAATACAGCGTTCTGCCAATTGTCGTGGATAGTGTGGTAATACTTGAAGGCATCGCCCTCTTCATTTTCCAAGAAGATGCAAGGTACATGGCGCGTGGCAAAGGGGTAGTGGTCGCTATTGCCCGCTAACTGTCCTCGGTTCAGTGCTATGAAATGATGCTGTTGGTTATTGATTTGCTCAAATAGCTCATAACCACGCATACCCTCGTTGCTCACCTCGCAATACTGCACGGGGTTGTTGTCGCCAATCATGTCAATATTGAAAAGATACTTGATTCGCTCCAACGGTACAATAGGGTGGTCAACATACCACAGCGACCCTCTCAGATAAGCATCTTCGCCCGAGAAAGCGATGAAGTACATATCGTAGGTAGGACGATGCTGGGCATAGTAAGCTGCTAAGGTCACGATGGTAGCAGTGCCCGAGGCGTTGTCGTTAGCACCAGCATAGAAAACCTTCTTGCCCAAGTTGCCTAAGTGGTCGTAGTGGGCAGTAAATACATAGCAGCTATCGTGACGAACTCCTTCCACTTTGGCGATGACATTGAAGCACTCATAGTCCTTCAAGAACTTGTTCTCAATATCGGCTGTGATGCTTTTAGCATCCTTAGGGAAGCGATAGGGTACCCACATGATGGGCTTGTCGATTACCTTTTCTCCATAGGCCTTGTAGAACTTCAGCGGTTCTTCCCAAGTGAAAAGGATACCAGCATTGGGTGCACCGTCTTTCTTCTGCAGACGTGAGAAATCCTCTCGATGCTTGTAGGAGAACATGAAGTCACACACCACAAAGGCGTCCTTGTTCTCAGGAAGCTCTAAGTCCTGGAATATCTTATTGGCATCGTAATGCAGCGTGTCGATGTAGTAGAGAGGGAAGGTGCCCTTGATGCCAGGCGCATATTCACGCATGGTGAAATCTACGCCAGGAATCTGTTTCTTTCCATCTACACTTAGCTTCATCTTGCCAGGGAAGGTGTTGATATCCAAGCTAAATGGCTGACATACCACTTCATCTACCCCAGCTTTGGCAAATTCTTTTTGCAAGAACCTCCCTGCCTTGTTTGCACCATCTTTGGCGTAGCCACGACCTTGGTATTTAGCAGAACTCAGTTCTTTTACAATACGCTTATAATGTGCCATATCCTGTGCATTCAGCTGTATAGTGACAAGTGCCAATAAAATAATCAGTAACTTTTTCATATCATCCTGTATTATTTTTTTATTTAGCAAAGATACATGTTTTATATTAAAACCAACAAAGTCAAACCTATTTTTACATTCTTGACTTCTGATCACTACCTGCACCTGTTCCACGATACTTGCTTTGAGAAGCATTGAAGGTATAGCGGACAGAGAACTTTACTTTCTGGAAGTCCATTACGTTATACTGCGTGATGGTGTGATTGCCGAAATCACTATCTACATTGGTTTTTGCTGTGTGGGTAAGGTCATTTCCTTCTAAACGCAACACCAGTGAGTTGTCTTTAAGGAGCGTCTTCTGTACTGCTGCAGAAAGGTTGAAGAACACATCTTTCATAAACATATTCTGCGAATACCCCTTTGTTTGCATCAAGCCACCCAGCTCTAACTGCCAGCCACCATTGAACCTGAAGGTGTTGTTCAACTGAATTATGCCAATAGGCTTATCATTGAATTTGGTGGTACGGATGCCTGAAGCCACGCGTGGATCGGGCGCATTGATGGTGAGCCATTGCTTCTGTATGCCCAGTGTATAGCTCATAGTCCAAGGTCCAATAGTGTGGTTAATCATGCTATAAACTACTAACATTCGAAAAGGCGTTTCGATATTACGAGGTTTCACTAGTACTACCCCTTCGTCATTGTAGGGCGATGACCATAACATAATGGGATCGTTGGTACGAGAATAATTCACCATAAAGGTCAGGAACTTCCATACAGCAGTGGCACTGATGTTGTGCGTTAACTCTGGCTGCAGCAGAGCGTTACCGCTTTGCAACAGATAACGGTTATCATAGCTGATAGCACTGGATAGTTGTGAGTAACTGGGACGTCGAGTCTTAGCACTGTAATTAATCATTAGTTGTGTGTTGCCTACTTTGCCTGCAAAGGATACAGTGGGGAACCAATTGCTATAGTTGCGTGTCAGGTCATATTCAGGAGACAGCGCATCCTCAAAGGTGTAGTGGACCTTCTCATATCGGATGCCTGCACTGATCTGACCTACTTTGGGTAAATTGAAACCATAGTTGGCAAAACCAGCATAGATGTCTTCCTTCACCTTAGCCTTTGACGCAGGAATCTCAATACCTGTGATAGCATAATTATCTTCACGGCGAGAGAAAGACTCCTCTGTACCTATCTGCAGTTGTCCTTTCCAGATGGGGTAGGACACGATGGCCTTGGCAGCATACAGGTGTCCTGCGTTGTAACTTTGACTATGTATCTCAGCATCATGAGTCATAGGGCTCTTTTCCTTTGAGATAGACTCTGTTGAGTTAGCATTTCCATAGTAATCCAGGTTTACGTCAATGCCCAACTTTTGGCCAATGGTGCCGTTATAATACATATTCACACCTAAATTATATGGTGTCTTGTCGCCAATGCAGTCTTTTGAAGTAGTAGTCAGTTTGTCAATCAATACACCATCTTCATATACAGTGTCGTCTATGCCCATATCGGATTTTTGCGTGAGTCGCCTGCCCCATTCCAACTTGCCACCTACAAAGTGCTTGTCATCAATCTGCCAATTTGCACCCACATTGCCATAAAGCCCCTGTTCGTAGTATTCTTGAAATAAATGACCACTGTCTTCAATAACGTGCTTTGCAAAAGTATTCTTTTCAATATCTGCCAACTGTCGAGAGGTGCCTCTATAGTAGTTGATACCAGCAAAGAGATCCACACCACCTGTGCGATAATTCATATTGAAGGCACCTGAGGGATCATTACCTTTGTTCCATTGGAGCGACTGGGCGTCCGATGCAGTGAGGTTGAAGCCAAAGCCTTCTCCCTGACGACGGATGGTACGGATGCGTACTACTGCACGTACAGTTGCATCATACTGTGCACCTGGGTTGGTAATTACCTCTACGCTCTGGATCTCGTTGCTCTGCAAACGATTCAGTTCAGAATTGTCAGTTACCTTATGACCATTGATATAGATTAATGGAGAACCCTTGCCCATCACTTCCAAACCGTTAGGCCCCTTGATGAGGCCAGGTGTTTTGGCCAGTACGTCATCAGCTGTACCTACATTTTCCAGCACGGATCCTTTAACATTGGTCTGTAAACCCTCGCCGGTAAGCTTGGTTTTTGGTAACTGTGCTTTCACCACTACCTCACCCAACATTTGAGAATCCTCTGCTAGTACGATGTTGAGTCCGTCAGCAGCAGGTTGGTATTGTGTTTCATAACCGATGCATGATACTTGCAATAGTCCGTCGTTTTTACTGGTTACAATCTTGAATGTACCATCGTCGTTTGTCACAGCCCCTTGTACGAAAGTAGAGTCGGGTAGTGATAGAAACACCACATTTACGTATGGCAGAGGAGTTCCTTGTGCGTCTGTTACTTTTCCGCCAATGTCGTGTGTCTTGGCAGAAGCAAAAATAGTCATCATCAGAGCAGCCATCATAACAGCTCCTCTTAAAAATATATTATTCTTCATTGTTGTAGTAAATTTAGTTTTTGAATTGATGTTGTTCATTATTCATTTTTAATCGCCACCCCTCCGAATACATTGCTTGCTATGATATGCAGGCACGGAGCTTTGGGGTCGGCGGTTTTTGCTCCCTCGTTGCCCACACCGCCAATAAAGCTGCGGCTCTTCACCTCTATGTTAATGTTGCTGGGCACGTACAGCTCTACGCCTCCAAAGCAGGTGCGGATGTCTATCTCTTCATCTTCATTGATGGTGGCATTACGCATATCCAGTCGGATGCCACCAAAAGTAGCCTCCAAACGTGCCCCGTGGAAAGTCTCACCGCGATAGATGTACTCATCGCCTCCGAAACTCACTTGGCACAAAATGCGCTTGCCATCCTCGTTTAGAGGCAAAGGGCGTTGTAACCACTGGTCATGATTGCTCTTGAAGCCATCTGTAATCAGCCAGATACCTAAATATAATAGGATAAAGAGAGCTAAATACAGCTCTAGGGCATCTGATGTGCCGCTCTCCAACCAATTCCAGTGAACAAGGCCTAACATACTGACTAGCTTGAGCGATGACCCTAACACGAGGAGGATGCCGACAACAATTTTCAGTTTCTTCACGAAATAGTTGTTCTGGTGATAGCCACAAAAGCCTTGAACAATGAGGTGCATGCCTACAAATACTATTATTACAATAGGGAAATAATAAACGCCAGGCTTTACGGTGGTATTCTCCAACCAACTCAGGTGCATGATGCCCCACATGGTAGCCAGTTTGAGGAGGCTAGCCACTACCAATATAATACCGGTAATACCTCTGAAAGTAGATTTCGTTTTCATAATTCTTTTTTTTATCATTATTAGACGTTAAGTTTGTTTGAAAAGTTGCGAGCATTGTACCCGTCTCATTTTTCTGTTGCAAAGATAGACTGAGGTGATTTCCCCTCCAAATATTTGGGATATATGGCAGTCTCTTGTGACGAATGACAAAAATCTGGGATGAATGACGTGACGAATGGCTTGTTGTAACAAAAAAAATATCGTAACTTTGGCATCGAAATGAACAATAGTTGGCAAGAAATCTTACGTGTTCGTGTTGTCAGTTGTGCATTTGTCACATTGGCATTGGCTACTTTTAAGCCTTTTGGACTTGAGGTGTGGCAATGGCAGGCTTATGTGCACTTGTTCAATATTTTTGTACTGGGTGTTATAGTGTGTCTTTTGTCCGATTTGGTGATGAAATACATTTTGAGGATGCCCATGTCTAAAGATCAGGGGGTGGATTATATTATCCGTCGTAATCTTAGGTTCCAGTTCATCAACACGCCACTTGTTGCACTCATGATCTGCCTGTATCGTCATTTCGTTTTAAGCAATAAGGTGGAGAGCAACCAGTTTTCTTTCAGCAATTTCGTAGGAACCCTCTTGATTATTGCTTTTTGCTCATTTGCAATTGGCTTGTATTGGCGCTTTAAGTATCGCAGCCGTTATTTGGCGGCTGAGTTGGAGGAAACCCAGATCTTGAACGAACAGTTACAAAAGATGCAGCTAGCCAATGTGGATTCCCCAAATGAGTATCATGACGAAAATTTTGCTGAACAAAAGCTGACTGCTATGCCATCTTCTCAGCTTCCCACAAACATAAAACTCACAGGCACCACCAACGACAATGTTAGCATGGAGATATCCAATCTGCTATATATAGAAGCGGTAGGCAATTATGTGAAAGTCTTTCATCTGTATGATGGCAAGGTACGTACCGACATGATACGTGCAACTTCCAAGCAAATGGAGGACGACCTACATGATTATCCCATGGTGGTACGTTGTCATCGTGCTTTTATTGTCAACCTACAACAAGTAGAACAGATTGTTTCCAAGTCGGGATCTATGCAGCTGCTCATCAAGCATAGCCACGACTATCTTCCTGTATCGCGAAGCAATGTGACGCAAGTGAAAGAGTCGATAAAAAGACTATGAAGTTATTATCATCTTATTTGCATTTCTCTTTGACATGCATTAACTTTGCACATCTTTAATTTATTTATTATGACTAAGAAGAAACTACTACTTTTGATGTGTGGTGTGTCGTTGCTTACCGCACTGGTTGTTTTAGCTATTACGTTGCCTTTTATCTTAAAAGGCGAATCTGAGTCAGCAGTTGCTGTTGAAGCGGAGAAAAAAGACACTGCCATACATGATGGCAAGGATTATGCTGTGGTTAACCTTTCGGTTTGCAACTTACGTCAAACGCCCAACTTTACAGCCGAAATGAGTACACAAGCGTTGATGGGTATGCCAGTTAAAGTGCTGGCATTCGATACATGGTATGAGATCCAGACTCCTGACGACTATACTGGATGGGTTCATCCTGTAGGCATATGGCGAATGACTAAAGCGGAATATGATGCTTGGAACAAGGCAGACAAGGTGACGGTAACACAACATTTTGGCACGGTATATGCAGAGGCGAACGATCATTCACAAACGGTATCCGATGTGGTAGCAGGTGATCGCCTTAAATTGATAGGTAAGGTGAATAATTATTATAAGGTGGAGTTCCCGGATGCCCGAAAAGGTTTTATTCCCAATAATATGGCACAACCTATCAATGAATGGCGCAAAGGCTTGAAGCAGGATGCGTCATCGCTCATTGAGACAGCCTTTACCATGATGGGGTTCCCTTATATTTGGGCAGGTACCTCCTCTAAAGGTATGGATTGTAGTGGTTATATCCGTAATATTTATTACATGCACGATATGATTATCCCCCGTGATGCGTCACAAATGGTGAAGGTGGGACAGCATATTGATATTGCTCCTGATTATAGCAATATTGAGCCTGGCGACCTGATTTTCTTCGGCCGTAAAGCTACTCCTGAACGTAAAGAGGGTGTATCCCACGTGGGTTTGTATTTAGGAAATGGAAGGTTTATCCACTCGCAGGGAAACGTGCATGTGAGCAGTTTGTTGCCTGATGACGAACTGTTTGATGAGATGAACCTCAATCGCCTGCTTTATGCTGTACGCATTCTCCCTTATATTAATAAGGAGGCAGGACTGAATACAACAGATAAAAACCCTTATTATAACTGAACAATATGACTGACAGAAGAAATTTTCTTAAGACAGCTGGTTGGGTCGCATTGGGTTCAGCTGCCGGCTTGACTATTGCGAGATGCAAAGGCAAGACAGACACAATACCTGTTCCCAATATTAATCATGGCTCTGGAGCCCGTATGAAGCTACGTTTTTTTTCATATGAATTACAGTTGAGGCATGTGTTCACAGTTTCGTCCTATTCACGTACCACTACGCCAGATGTTCAGGTGGAAATTGAGTATGATGGTGTGACAGGTTATGGTGAGGCATCCATGCCCCAATATTTAGGGCAGACAGTAGAGAGTGTAAGTAATTTTCTTAACAAGGTGAACCTGGAGCAGTTTGATGACCCATTTAAGATGGAGGAGATTCTGACCTATATCGATGGTTTGAGTGATGCCGATCCTGCTGCTAAAGCGGCTGTGGACATCGCTTTGCATGATTTGGTGGGTAAGTTGTTAGGGGTTCCTTGGTATAAAATTTGGGGCTTGGACAAGACCCTTGCTCCAAGCACAACATTTACCATCGGTATTGATACGCCTGATGTAGTAAGGGAGAAAACAAAAGAATGTGCCGATTTGTTCAATATATTAAAGGTGAAGGTGGGCACAGAGAATGATAAGCAGATGATTGAGACTATCCGTGAGGTGACAGATTTGCCGATTGCTGTAGATGCCAACCAAGGTTGGAAGGACAAGGAATATGCCCTTGATATGATTCACTGGTTAAAAGAACATGGTATCGTGATGGTGGAGCAACCTATGCCTATCGCCCAATTGGACGATACGGCTTGGCTAACAGAACGCAGTCCGCTTCCCATCTATGCCGATGAGTCGTGCCAACGCCTAAAGGATGTGAAAGGCCTACAAGGCGCTTTTACGGGCATCAACATCAAACTGATGAAATGTACTGGTATGCGTGAGGCTTGGAAGATGGTCACATTGGCAAGGGCATTGGATATGGATGTGATGGTGGGATGTATGACGGAAACATCTTGTGCCGTGAGTGCGGCTGCTCAGTTGTCGCCTGCCGTTGACTTTGCTGATTTGGATGGTAACCTATTGATATCTAATGACAGGTTTAAGGGGATGGAAGTCATAAAGGGGAAGATTACATTGCCAGATTTGCCCGGCATTGGCGTTACATTGACATAAATTCTTATCATTTTCCTTACAAAATGTAAAAATGGCAGACTCTGCCGTTAAGCCCTGTTAAGCTGTTTGAGAATTTAGTTAAAAGAGGACAAAAAAGAGTGCCAAAAGATACAAATGTATGGATTTTGCCCTTATCTTAGCAGCGTTAAAATATAGTGAACGAAAATATTAACAATTAAGATAGGAAATATGAAACAGACAAAAACTTTCTTAGGCATTGTGGCAATTGTATTGCTAAGTGCAGGAGTGGCAGGTGTTACCACTTACAAACTGATGGAGAAAAATCAGGCGACAGCTACTTTCACAGACTTATTCGAACAGAATGATAACATGCGTTTGGCTTCATACAATGGAACTGACGCACAGCCTGTAGATCTAACAGCTGCTGCCGAGGCTTCTGTACATGCTGTAGTGCATATTCGCTCTACGCAGTTGAGCCGTACGCAGACCGTGCAGGATATGCCCGACTTTTTCGACTTCTTCTTTGGTGATGGTCGTGGTCAGCAGCGTCAGATACAGACCCAGCCTCGCGTAGGTTATGGTTCTGGTGTCATTATCTCTAAGGATGGTTACATTGTTACCAATAACCATGTAGTAGAAGGAGCTGACGAGATTGTAGTAAAACTCAATGACGAGCGTGAGTTGAAAGGTCGTCTGATTGGTACCGATTCTGATACTGATTTGGCTTTAGTTAAGATTGAGGGCAGTGATTTCCCAACACTGCCAGTAGGTGACTCAGACGCATTGAAGGTGGGTGAGTGGGTATTGGCAGTAGGTAACCCTTTCAATCTCAACTCAACTGTTACGGCAGGTATTGTTAGTGCGAAGGCTCGCTCATTGGGTAATACCGCATCTAACGGACAGGCTGCCAATATCCAGTCTTTTATCCAAACTGATGCTGCCATCAACTCTGGTAACTCTGGTGGTGCTTTGGTGAATGCCAAGGGTGAATTGGTGGGTATCAACGCCATGCTGTATTCGCCAACTGGTGCTTATTCTGGTTATGGTTTTGCGATCCCTACCAGCATCATGACCAAGGTGGTAGCCGATTTGAAGCAATTTGGTACCGTACAACGCGCTTTGTTAGGCATCCGTGGCAATACATTGGGTACCGATCTCACTATGAACGAGGCACAGGCTGAGGAGATGCGGAAGAAGATTGATGAACTAGGTGTAAAGGACGGTGTGTATGTAGCTGATGTGGTGGAAGGTGGCTCTGCTGCTGGTGTACTCCAAACCGATGATGTGATTACTGCTGTTGACAACAAGAAGATTCATAAGTTTAGCGACCTTCAAGAGGCGTTGGCACAACATCGCCCTGGGGATAAAGTGAAGGTTACCGTTGTTCGTAAGAAGAGCGAAAAGACATTTGATATTACGTTAAAGAACTCTCAGGGTAACACCAAGGTAGTGAAGAGCGCTGATATGGATGTGTTGGGCGCAGCCTTTCGTGCCATCTCCGACGATACCAAGAAGCAGCTCAATCTGAGCTATGGCTTAGAGGTAACAGGTGTGAATAAGGGTAAGATGCAGGATGCAGGCATCCGCAAGGGCTTCATCATTCAAAAGGCCAACAATGAGACCATCCGTTCAGAGGAAGATCTTCAAGATGTGCTGAAACAGGCTACCCAGTCTCCTGAGCAAGTATTGTTTATTTCTGGTATCTACCCAAGCGGCCGTCGTGCCAACTATGCAGTAGATCTGAGTCAGGAATAGTTTTTCGAGTAGGGTGGGTGGTTCATCCCCCTGTTCTTACAATGATCCATAGAGTGCCGACAAAAAAAGTCGGCACTCTTTTTGGGTATTATAAATATATTATCTAATTTTGTACCCAAATTCGGTTTTTTGAAAGAATGAGACAATTAAAAATTACCAAAAGTATCACCAATCGCGAAAGTCAGTCGCTTGACAAATACCTGCAGGAGATAGGTCGTGAGGGATTGATTACTGTAGAAGAAGAAGTTGATTTGGCTCAGCGCATCCGTAAGGGTGATCGTGAGGCTTTGGAAAGACTGACACGCGCAAATCTACGTTTCGTAGTGTCTGTTGCAAAACAGTATCAGAATCAAGGTCTTAGTTTGCCTGATTTAATTAATGAGGGTAACCTCGGATTGATAAAGGCAGCTGAGAAGTTTGATGAGACACGTGGTTTTAAGTTTATCAGTTACGCCGTATGGTGGATACGTCAGTCAATTTTGCAGGCCCTTGCCGAACAGTCACGCATCGTACGTCTGCCTTTGAACCAGGTGGGTTCACTGAATAAAATCAGTAAGGCCCTATCAAAGTTTGAGCAGGAGAACGAGCGTCGTCCATCGGCAGAGGAATTGGCAGAAACGCTGGATGTTCCAGTAGACAAGGTGGCAGATACTCTCAAGGTGTCAGGTCGCCATATTTCTGTAGATGCTCCTTTCGTAGAAGGAGAGGACAACAGTTTGCTGGACGTGTTACCTAACGACGACTCCCCAATGGCCGACCGTGAATTGGTGAACGAGTCTCTTGCGAAGGAAATTGATAGAGCGCTTTCTACGTTAACCGAGCGCGAGAAGGACATTATTCAGATGTTCTTTGGCATCGGTCAGCAGGAAATGACATTAGAGGAAATTGGCGACAAGTTTGGTCTCACTCGTGAGCGTGTCCGTCAGATTAAGGAAAAAGCTATTAGGCGATTAAGACAAAGTAATCGTAGTAAGTTGCTCAAGGCATATTTGGGATAAATAGCCATATCAACTCCAAAAAAGATTAAAAACCGGTACTCCTTTGTAGGAATACCGGTTTTTTTTCGTACCTTCGCAGCGAATAATATATTGACCCTTGAAAATTATGAGATTAATTAAAATATTTTCTGTGATAATGTTGGTCTTTGTTGCTGTACAGACATCGGCCAAAGAACCTAAAGCTACTAAAGGCACCGTATATGCCGTTGGTGTAGCGACATCTTTCAACGACTCTATTGCTTATTGCACGGAAATGCAGGTGTTGAATGATGCTGAGCTAGATCGTAAAAGATATCTCCATCGTCGTTCTGGTTATTCTTTCCAGTTGCGTGATTATCTGGTTGAACAGGGTAAACAGAACTATACATGCGTTATTTTGTTCAACGTAAAGAAGGCTAAACTAGAAAAAGAATTGGCAAAAGTGAAGAATCGGTTTTCCAAAGATAATATCAAGTTGATAGAGATTAAGGAGAATGAGTTCAAATTCATTAAGCCAGATGAACTAAACTTTTAAACACAAATGCTTATCAAAAACTTACACTTTTATTTTTGGCTCTTTTTCTGCATGTTTGTGTTAATGTCATGCAGCAAGGATATTGACCCTGACCCAGATCCCGGTCCAGACCCACATGTTGTGCCTGATCCGCCACCACATGGCTCCGTTGCTGAACGTACAGTACTGATATATATGGGTGGCGATAATGACTTGGATACAAAAGGGCTAACTGCTAAGGATTTGGATGAGATGAAGGAAGCCATCAAGACGATGGATGCCAACCTATATAGCCATAATAACCTGTTGATTTTCTACGACCAGTATTCTGAGACTTTGCGTCCTAGACTTTACCGCCTCATTAAAAAAGGCGAGGTGATACCATCTGAAACTGACCCTGATAAGAAAGAGTTGGTGATTGTTACTGAAGAGGAACTCATTTATGAATATCCACAGGAGATTACCTTCACCAAACCTGCCATATTGAAGGAGGTGATGGACATGGCTTTTGACGAATTCCCTGCCAAGAGCTATGGTTTTGTGTATTGGTCACATGGAGAAGGGTGGTTGCCTGTTAAGTCGCAGAATATGGCCATCCGCTCTCTTTCTCCACTTCGGTGGATGGGTCTTGACAAGAACAACAAATCAGACAGCTTTAAGTCCGAAATTAGCGAGTTGGCAGATGTCTTGAAGCTAGCTCCTAAAAGATTTGATTTTATATTGTTTGATGCTTGTTTTATGTTGTCTCTTGAGTCATCATATGAATTGAGAGACTGTGCAGATTTTATCATTTCTTCTCCTACGGAAACGCCAGGACCTGGCGCTCCTTATACCGAAGTTGTTCCTATGATGTTTGCATCGTCGCAAGCAGCAATAAAGATGGCGGAGGCATATTTTAAGTACTACAATGATAAGTATAATCCAAATGTTAAGACTACTAATTCTAATTGGACTGGTGGGGTGTCATTAGGTGTACTAGACTGTGCGAAATTGACTAAACTGGCTGATGTGACCAAGGCCAATTTGTCAACATCTTCCAATCTTAATACCTTGCTTAATGAAATTTTTGACTACGACAAACGCAATTATTATTCTCATGTGGGCTATTACGATATGGTACAACTGATGGAGAAGGTGTTGAAACCTACTGGTGTTGATGAGTGGAAGAATGCTTTTAATGAAGCATTGCCTTATTGGAAAACTACTCCAAAGAACTATTCTTCTTCGTACGGCATGTTCTCTATGGAAGGTACCAACGGCGTCTCTCATTACATACCATCGGGTGAGTCTACTGCTACCAGAGATGCCGACTATCGAAATACTGCCTGGTATAAAGATGCTGGGTTGAGTCAGTTAGGTTGGTAAATCATGAGTACTTGGTGGGCTAAAATAGCGTGTCTGTTACTACTCTCCCTGTGTTGTGCATGCGGAGACAAAAGTTCGTCTGAAAGCCCTACACCTGAACCGACTTCGGCGCCTGATTCTGTGCCTAAGCTTATCCTTGAATCAACGCCGATAAATAAAACGCCCCGTACTATCATCCTTTATATGGCGGGTGACAACACGTTGAGTTTTTTGTTGAAAACCAATGGGGAAAGTGGCGATTTTGCCGAACTGTTAGCTGGCGCTGCTCAGCTGGATGCCAATAAGCTGAGTCAAAATAACATCTTGCTTTTTGCCGATAATAGCGATGAACACTTCATACCCACTATCTGGCGACTGGGAAAAACCTCTGATGGTAAAGCGATACTCGAAGAGGTGAAGGTGTTTGATACCGATGTATTATCTACAGATCCAACGGTAATAAAGGAGGTCATTAATTTTGCCACTACTCGCTACCCAGCCAATAGCTATGGATTTGTCTATTGGTCGCATGGAGATGGTTGGCAATATATTGGCATTGATCAGCAGAATGGGACACTTAAGGGAGATGCACGTGGCAAGACAGCCATTTCTGGATTGGCAGAAGCCCTATCGTCCGCTGGGAAGAAATTTGATTTTGTGATGTTCGATGCATGCTATATGCTTTCTATGGAGGTGGCTTATGAGTTGCGCAACTGCACCAAATATATCGTTGCCTCACCCACAGAGACCCCTGGACCTGGAGCTCCCTACGACACCATGTTGGCTGCCATGCTGACTGATGCCAATACGCCTGTTGCCATGGGACAAGCATTTTTCGACTATTACAACCGATGCTATGAGGGTGATAACAACAGCATCCCCACTAACAACAGCTGGCATGGAGGTGTCTCTATCGGAGTTGTGGATTGCGAAGTGCTCGAACTTCTAGCTAAGACCACTGCTGAAGGCTTGAAAGGTGTAACTGACGTTGACAATGTGGCACTGCGTGAGGCCATTTTCACGTACGACCGTCGTAACTTCGTAGATAGGCATTATAATTTTGATATGGTAGATCTGATGAAGACCTTGATGAAAGAAGATACTTACGCAACGTGGCTCAATGTTTATCAACACGCCCTCGTAGCTTGGCATACTACTCCCAAATACTACTCCAGTGCCCAACGTTGGTTCTCTATGGAAACAGCCCATGGCATCACCCATTACATACCCAAGACCAACGATATCTCTGACGACATGGATATAGCCTACCATGCCACCTCTTGGTATAAAGATGCGGGTCTTAGTCAATTGGGCTGGTAATGCCTCTGTTTAGTTGCGGCTTATATTACTCTTGAAATTCCCTAAGTATTACAGTATTCATTGATTCACGTCTGTGGATGCCACGGGCGAGGTTGTCTGATAATTGGCTTTTGTCAAATCGATGGTTATAGTAGGCACCACAGCTGCGTCATCACACGTAACAGCCGTTCCTTGATTATAAAGATACCCAAAGTCACAGACGTAGGTAATGTTGCTGGCTGTATAGCCGTTTGTGCGCATGAACCAGAAAGAATTGCCTCGATACCCCTCGACCGAAGACCACCAGGCACCACGGCACTTAGCGTATAGTGTGGAACGGAAACGACGTGCAGAGTCATCAATGCCACTTCCAGCATAGAAACCATAATCCGAAGCCAGTGGGGAGGCAAACACCTCATTGTTTGATAATACGAACACATAGTCCTGCGTGTTTGGACCACAGTTGGTATGGTAGTGTGAGTTAGGTGCGTTCTCCACATTGGTTAATTCAATAGCCTTACGCTCCGTCTCTGAGAAGGCGTGGTTGAGGAATACATTGTTGAGCCACTGGCGCAGATAGCTTTCACTCCAGTTCACATCCTCATCCTTGTCATGAAAGGGGCAGGTGTCTGGCATGCGATCGGCTAACAACACAGCCTTGGTACCGCTGATTTTTAGTATGCGCCACTTCATAGGTGCATATACAAAGTAGTGCCATTCCTCAGGGGTTTCCCATCGATAGTGCTGTTCGCGATTAGTAGAACAGGTAACGGCCCCAGAGCCATTCAGCCTGTGATAGCGCTTGCCGTCAATCTCAGTTTCGTCGTCTGTCCAATCAGCATTCTCCAGTTGTTCGTAAAGCGAGGCATCCTTTATCACGTCACCTTCAGCTAGCGCATAGCTGTCTACCGCATCGAATTTGTCGCATACCACTTCGTTGGTAGGGTAGGAGCCAAACAAGATACACTCCCACCTTGTAAAGTGTGTCGTTTGGCTGGGATCTTTCACCCAAGGACTGTGCAGGTCCTGATAGGTGTCACCGGTATAACGCTCTTCACTTGGCGTGTCTCCACCACCCTCGTCATCTTTGCTACACGATGATATCATTGCACCTAATACCAGCAACCATACAAGGCAAATATATGTATTACTTCTTTCCATGGCTTATTTAAGTATATCGGTAGAATAGACAGGCTCCGCAGGCTCATAGTCGGCTTTCGATAGATCGAGGGTGATGGCTGGCAGAATGGCAGCATCATTGCAGGTAACCACGATACCACGGTTATAAGTGTCGCCCGTCTCACCCACATACACCACATTAGCCTTCGTATAGCCGATGGTGCGCATGAACCAGAAGGCATTGCCGAAGTATCCTTCGACTGGCGACCACCAGGCACCCCTGCATTTCGCATAAAGCGTAGATCGGAAACGACGGGCAGGATTGTTGCCGCTGTCACTGTTGCTAAAGCCATACTCTTTAGCTAAGGGCGACGAGAAGGTCTCACTCTCAGAGAGCACAAACACACGGTCTTTGGTATCAGGGCCGCAATCGGTACCGAAATAATAATTGGCATCGTTTTTGACATCAGTCACCTCAATGGCATCAATCTCTGCTGTCGTGAAGGCACGGCTGATGAAGTCGCTATTCAGCCATTGGCGCAAAGAGCAATCGCTCCAGCTGGTATCAGTATAGGCTTCGTTGAAGGGGTAGGTGTCTGGCATGCGGTCAGTCAGTAGCACTGCTTTGTTGCCCGTCTGCTTTAGGATGCGCCACTTAATGGGAGTGTAGGCAAAGTAGTGCCAAGCTTCGGGATCTGTCCAACGATAGTGCTGGGCATGACTGTCGGAATAGCTCACTGCACCTGCGGCGTTCAGCCTGTGGTAGCGCTTGCCGTCAATCTCTGTGTCGTCGTCTGTCCATTCGGCATGTTTCAGCTGGTCGTATAACGTGGCGTTTACAATCACATCACCCTCCACTAACGCATAGTCATCCACGGCATTAAAACTGCCGCTGACTACCTCGTTAGTAGGGTAGGAGCCAAACAGGATACACTCCCAGCGAGTAACATCCTGCGGTTGTTCATCTCCTGGGTCGTCTTTACTGCAGGCAATAAACAACAGACTGACGAACAACAGAAGATAAAATCTGGTATATAATCTTCTCTCAATCATCATCCATCATTTTTCTTCCTTGCAAATTTAGATAAATTACAAGAGATAACAAAAAAATCGTTGTTTTTAGTTTAAAAAAATGATTATGCTAAAAAGAGGTATTACTATGGGTTGTCGCAGTATCTGCTATGGGTCGTCGGAAAGCCTCCTTCCCTTCATCGCAGTATCTCCTATGGGGGTACGGCAGATATTGCGTCGGGTGATGGTAGATACTGCGACGAGTGGCGTCAAGCTTTCCCTTCTGTGATAGTAAGTTTTAGTCATGGTGATAGCCGATACTACCCATATAGGCAGCCGATGTTACTCATGATGATAGGGGCTTCCATTGAGGATGCTCATGGCACGGTAGAGCTGCTCCGCGAAGATAAGGCGAATCATCTGATGGGAAAAGGTCATCTTGCTGAGCGAGAGCTTTTCATGGGCAGCTTCATAGACGGCGGGGGAGAAGCCATAGGGGCCTCCGATGATGAAAACAAGACGGCGGCTGGTGGTGTTGAGCTTGCGCTTCATATAGTCGGCAAACTCGACAGAACGTAGTTCCTTGCCATGCTCATCAAGCAGCACCACGGTATCGCCTGGTTGCAAAGATTTCAGTATCAGTTCGCCTTCTTTTTCCTTTTGCTGCTCCTCGCTCAGACTCTTGGTGTTCTTCAATTCGGGTATTACCTCCAAGTCGAATGATATGTAGTGTTTGGTACGCTGCACATATTCATCTATTGCTTGGACGAAATACTTCTCAACCGTCTTTCCAACCACCAGTAATACCGTTTTCATTATTTTCTTGCTTTTAATCTGCTTCCAAAGTTAGTATTTTTTCAGATATTTATCTATCTTTGTAGAGAATAATATATCAACGATATGGAAAAAGAAAGAGAATTGATAGACAGACTGATTGATCTGTCATTTGCAGAAGATATTGGTGATGGTGACCACACCACCTTGTCGTGTATCCCAGCTACGGCTATGGGCAAATCTAAACTGCTTATCAAGGAAGAGGGTATCTTGGCAGGTGTGGAGGTGGCTAAAGAGGTGTTCCACCGCTTTGATCCAGAACTGAAGGTGACGGTGTTTATAGAGGATGGAACGCCCGTAAAGCCTGGCGATGTGGCCATGGTGGTGGAAGGCAGGGTTCAGAGCCTCTTGCAGACTGAACGACTGATGCTGAACATTATGCAGCGCATGAGTGGCATTGCTACCATGACCCACAAGTACCAGTCGCGCTTGGAGGGTACCCACACCCATGTGCTGGATACACGAAAGACAACCCCTGGCATGCGAATTCTGGAAAAGATGGCGGTGAAGATAGGTGGGGGCATGAACCATAGAATCGGCTTGTTCGATATGATATTGCTGAAAGATAACCATGTGGATTTCGCTGGAGGAATTGACAAGGCGATTACCCGTGCTAAAGAATATTGCAAGGCTAAAGGCAAGAACCTGAAGATTGAAATAGAGGTGCGCAACTTCGATGAACTGCAACAGGTGCTCGATTTAGGAGGTGTTGACCGTATTATGTTCGATAATTTCACACCTGAGATGACGCGTAAGGCAGTAGAGATGGTGGGTGGTCGATTTGAGACGGAATCCTCTGGCGGAATTACCTTCGATACCTTGCGTGACTATGCTGAGTGTGGGGTGGACTATATCTCTGTAGGGGCACTTACACACTCTGTCAAAGGACTTGACATGAGTTTCAAGGCTTGCTAATGTTATAAATATAAGACATGGCTGTGTCCCTATATGGAGGGCATGGCCATTGTTGCTTTAATACTTTTTAACAAAAACCTTTACCTTCTTTCTGGCTCTCTTTGCGTCTTACTTATAGAAAGCATGAATTGAGCATAGATAGATGTCCGTTAGTTGTGAATGCCGACGAGTTGATAATGGTGGAGGGGTGTAGAAAAGGCGATGCGGATGCTCGTAAGCAACTATACACTCAATATGCGGAGCAAATGCTTGCCGTTTGTTATCGTTATACTGGTAACCTGGACGACGCTCACGATGTGTTACACGATGGGTTCATCAAAATCTTCACCCACTTTACTTTCCGAGGTGAGAGTGCATTGAAGAGCTGGATGTACAAAGTGATGAGTGCACAGGCAATCGACTTTATGAGACGAAAGCACTCTAACGGACTGATGTTGATGGACAATGAGGAATTGCCTGACCTGCCTGATGTGGATGAGAAGGCAGTGATGGCAGAAGCCAGAGGGATAGACGAAGAAACCCTCATGAACATGGTGGCTCAGTTGCCCGAAGGATGTAGGATGGTGTTCAACCTTTTTGTCTTCGAGGACAAGTCGCACAAGGAGATAGCCGACATGTTGCACATAAAGCCAGATACATCGAAGTCTCAATTCCGATATGCAAAAAGTTTGTTAGCAAAAAAGATTAAACAATATGTCGAGCATGAAGGAGAAAGATGATTTTTCAGCATTGTTTAAAGGCTTAGGAGAAGCAAAGATGCCCGTGAAAGAAGGCTTTTGGGAGGACTTAGAGAAAGATCTCTCTGCTGTGATGGTAGCGCAGGTGGAGGAAGTGCCAGCTAAGCGTGCTATACTCAGACCTATCTATCGCCGTTGGATGGCAGCTGCTTCTGTTCTGTTGGTGCTGGCCCTTGGGGCAGTAGCTTTCTGGTACCTCAACTCTCAGGAACAAAGTATTCAACAAGCTTTTTCAGATGTGTCAGCCAAGTTGGAAACCTCTCCAGTCAGTAACCTGCCTGAGGCAGATACACCTATTATATATAATAATAAGGTGTCAGAACCTGTAGCCGTTGCCGTTCAACGTTCAATGCTCAAAAGTCAATCATTAATGAATTCAACGGCCAACGGTTTAGTGCCTGCATCGCTTGACGAGGATGATATTGACGAAGATGATGAGATGGTGCCAGTTGAGGTGACTTTCCAGATTATTGAACGTGGTTATATCAACGGAGGGAAACCTAATAATGGATTGACCAATGTATCTAATGGCAGTTTGGTAAGTGGAGAAGACAATGAAACTGCAACTACAGTGGCAGTAAATGATAAGAAGAAGTCTAACTGGGCTTTGAAGCCGGCGTTTGGCACATCTATCCCTAAGGGTGATTACAATATGCCGCTAACAGCTGGTATGATGGTGGAACGAAAGCTCAACAAAACTTTGTCGATAGAGGCTGGATTACTGTATAACTATATGCCTGTGCACAATGACGAGAATCAGTCTTCACTCTCGCTGCCTGTAAAGCTGGATGTGAATTTAGCTGAAGGCAAAAAAGTAGATGTATATGCCACCGTAGGTGGCGTGGTGGAAAAACTGCTGGGCAATAGTTTTAGCGAGGATCCTGTACAATTGGCTGCTACTGCAGGATTAGGCGTACGTTATAAGTTTACCGACAATCTTGCGGTATATGCCGAGCCTTCGCTCTCACATTATTTTGATACAGATGGCACTACCCGTACCTTGCGTTCGGAGCAGGCTGTCAATGTGAATTTGTTATGCGGCGTTCGCATGAGTTATTAATCATTAAAGTCCACTGCAATATGAAGACGATGAGCCGATATTGGATATTGCTGATGCTATTGTCATTAGCATGTGCGTGGGTTTCTTGCTCAGACGATGCGCTGGACATGGCGAACCCAGATGTGGATTTGTTTGTGAAACAACTCAAAGCTGGTACCTTACCTGTGAACGAAGAGACTGGTACTGTGGTAATGCCACAGTTTACGACCGACGATATTGAGGCATTGCTTTATTATGCTGAAGACCTGACTGAGATACCTTCTTTCCCTTTGGCTCCGGTCTCCTACTTGGCTGGAGGTAAACCAAGTCTAGGAGAGTGTGTGTTGTGGGTGGTTGAATCTATCCGTCTAGGGCATAATGCTTCTTTAGGATGTCGTATGGTGCGTGATGACGCAGTCAACTATGAGGGCATATATTTCCTGAACGAAGACGAGCTGCTGGATGCGGTAGCTCATTATCGCCGCTGGTGGAGAAATGCGAAGCATTCTGACGGCTTAACTATAATTGACACTGTCGGGGATGAGCCTCTAGCTGGCTCAGGCTACAGGTGGTGGTAATTGTTTTGAGTTCTATGAGACTAAGGTTCTTCATGATGCTGTCGCTCATGATGGCTGGGGGTATGTCGTGTGCACAAAATTGGACGCCAGCCGATTCTCTTCGCTTGGATCAGTTACTCAAGACGGATGGTGAGATAAAACTCAACACTCGCGCATTGGAGGAATTGAAAAACAATGGCTTTGTTGGTAGTCAGTCGGTTGTCTCTGAAAAGCCTTGGATGGAGTTCAACTATACAATGCCTGTACTCAAGCTCCCTAAGAAAAAGGAAATCGCCATGCAACTTGATGTCCCACGATATGTAACGCCTTCTAATGGTTTAACTTATACTGGCGACTTGGCATATCATCTGACGAAGTATTTTACCCGTGAGTATTGGGATTTCCGCCATAAATATAATGTGAAGAAAACATTGGAGGTGTTGAAAAACTATAACGTAGCACAGGTTGATAGTTTGCAGAGTGGAAAATAATTAGTAACTTGCGGCCTCAATTTTAAAATGATGAAATAATGAATAGAATTACTTCTCTTTTTGGCATAGAGTACCCTGTAATAGCTGGGGGTATGGCATGGTGTAGTGGTTGGCGTCTGGCAGCTGCGGTTAGTAACGCAGGTGGTTTGGGTTTGATTGGTGCTGGTTCGATGACGCCAGAGTTGCTGAAAGAACACATTGAGAAATGTCAGGTTGCTACAGATAAGCCTTTTGGTGTAAATGTACCTCTGATGAAACCAGGGGTTGAAGAGATGATGAACATCATTGCCGAGACAGGCGTGAAGGTGGTATTCACTTCAGCAGGCAGCCCGAAAAAATGGGCGGGCTGGCTGAAAGAACGTAACATCTTGGTGGTGCATGTGGTATCATCGTCAAAGTTTGCCAAGAAATGTGAAGAGGCTGGTGTGGATGCTGTAGTGGCTGAGGGCTTTGAGGCTGGGGGGCATAACGGTCGTGAGGAAACTACCACCATGTGCTTGATTCCCGCAGTGCGTAAAGCTACTTCTCTTCCATTGATTGCTGCTGGTGGCATTGGTAATGGTCCTTCTATGTTGGCTGCCTTTGCCTTAGGTGCTGAGGGCGTGCAGATAGGTACCCGCTTCGCGCTGACAGAGGAGAGCTCTGCCAGTGAGGCATTCAAGAACTTCTGTCTGAATTTGGAAGAGGGTGATACCATGCTGATATTGAAAAAGCTATCCCCTACCCGCATGGCAAAGAATCCTTATCGCGAACAGCTTGACAAAGCAGAGGCAGAAGGTGCTACTGCAGAACAGCTGCTAGAGATCATTGGCACAGGTCGTAACCGTATGGGCATCTTCGAAGGTGATTTGGTAAACGGAGAAGTGGAGATAGGTCAGAATGCCTCGCAGTTCAAGGGCAAGGGTATTCAGACTGTGTCTGATGTTATGAATGAGATGTTGGCTGAATATCAGGAAGCCAAACGACAGTTGGTGCGAATGTCATCATAATAAGCTACATATATAGCCTAGGTCTTTCTACTGCGTCTTAGCAATTTGCTGAGGCGCAGTTCTATTAATGAATACGGTGAATAGCCTTCTGTCAGGATATCCAACTCGCCGTCATCCTCATATATAAGAGTGGGGTAGTGTTCAGCATATTTCTCGGCAAAAAGAAAAGCCTGTCGAGTGTTCTCTTCGTTTTCGGCTGATGAGAAATGCTGGAAGAATACTTGTTTATCGATGCTTAACTGTTCGCAGATTTCTAAATATACCGTCTGCTCGTTCAAGTCCTTTCCTTCATAAAAACGAGCATGAAGGATCTGATGAGCAAATTGGAGGGTGAGTTGTGGAGCCGTAGCACGACAAGCCATGATGGCACGACTGGGCACCATGCTGTCGAGCATAATCTCTTTCTCATCTAATGAGGCGTTGTAGGCTTTTCCAAATGCCTTGCCTGTTTCTTTGGTGATGGTGGCATCGGCTTTTCGATGGGCGAAAGCGTAGACAGGCGATTGTATTTGTGAAAACTCACCCGCCAGCATGCCGGCAGGAATCACTTCGAAAGGCAGTTTGCCTTCCAATGTGTCGTTTAATTGCTGTATGGCGTCGCTCGTAGCGTAGCACCATTTACAGTGTGGGTCCATGATGTAGATAATCTTCATGGCTTTGTTTGTTATAAAAAATAGGAATTAGGATTTCCTAATTCCTATTTACTTGTTCATGTTAGAAACGTTAGATAAGTCTACGGGCACCGTCGCCTATCACCACGTCGTGGATATTACAACGTTTGCCGAATACCTCGTAGTAACGTTTGCGCACTTCACTAACGAAAGTACTGTAGAGCTCTTCCTTAACCAGATTGATGGTACAGCCACCAAAACCGCCTCCCATCACACGTGAACCAGTCACACCACAGTCGAAAGCTACATCGTTGAGAAAGTCGAGTTCATCACAACTCACCTCATATAACTTGCTCATGCCCTGATGTGTCTCATACATCTTATCGCCTACAGTCTCGTAGTCACCTTTTTCCAAGGCGTCGCAAACATCTAGCACACGCTGTATCTCTTCAATAACATACTCAGCACGCATGTAGTCTTCTTCAGATACCTCATCTTTCACTTCTGCTAGCATGTCAAGAGTAGCATCACGCAGGAACTGCACTTCAGGATAATTTTTCTGCAATACAGCCACTACATTCTCGCAGCTCTCACGACGTTTGTTGTAAGCCGAAGAGGCAAGTTCGTGCTTCACCACACTATCTACTAATACCAGACGGTAGCCTTGTGGATCGAATGGATAATACTTGTACTCCATTGAGCGGCAGTCCAAACGCATCAAGCTGCCTTTCTTGCCAAAGATAGAAGCAAACTGGTCCATGATGCCACACTTCACACCGCAATAATTGTGTTCAGTAGCTTGACCAACCTTTGCCAGTTCGAACTTGTCAATCTTGTTGTCGCCAAATAATTCATTCAGTGCATAAGCATAGGTGCTTTCTAAGGCAGCTGATGATGACATACCTGCACCCAGTGGTACATCGCCGGCAAATGCTGTATTGAAGCCCTTCACCTCCACACCACGCTTGATCATCTCACGGCAAACGCCGAAAATGTATCTTGCCCATGAGGTTCTCGGAGCATCTTCCTCGTTCAGACCAAATTCCACATAGTCTTTCAAGTCAATGGAATAAGCCTTTACCTTGTTAGTACCATTAGGCCTTATTTCAGCCATGATACCTTTGTCAACCGCTCCTGGAAATACAAAGCCACCATTGTAATCGGTGTGCTCACCAATCAGATTGACACGCCCTGGTGAGGTATAAATAGCTCCCGTCAGTCCATCGAAATGTTTGATGAAGCGACTTCTAACGTATTCTATTTCCATGGTAGTATTTTTTAAAGTAGATGCGCCCTAGGCGCACCTACTTAATGAATAATTAGTCAACTTTGATGTCCTTGTTCACGTTCTTGCTGCCAATCAGCGCGTAGAAAATCATGTATGCCAGAACGGCTACAACGATAACATAGCTAAGGCGCAATGAAGCGATGGTGTCGCTCACGATAGAGTTCTGGATAAGAGGCAGGATACCGCCACCAACTACCATCATCATAAAGATTCCAGATGCTTTCTCGGTATATTTACCCAAACCTTCTGTTGCCAAATTGAAGATGCATCCCCACATGATAGAGGTGCAAAGACCCATAAGCACTAGGAATACGGTGAATAGAGGTACGTTGTTAACTGCGAAGGTACCGTTGCTGAAACCAACCATTGAAACGCCGGTAGCCTCAGGAACGAACATAGAGATGAGTACCAGAATGATACCAGAGCAAGCAACTGTCAGTAACTGAGTACGGCTTGAAATCTTGCCAGAGATAAAGCCAGAAGTCAAACGACCAACCAGCATCAGCAACCAGTACAAACCTGTCATACCGCCAATGATGGCAGCAGCGTTTGCTGAATTAGCAGCGTCGAATGCAGAGAAGTTTTCTGCTTTGCTCAGGAAGTTACCGAAAGTGTTAGGGATACCCACTTCCATACCTACATAGCAGAAAATAGCTATTGCACCCAGTACGAAGTGACGGAAACTCCAAGGACTGTGAGGATCTTTAACGGCAGCTACTTCTACTTTTTGCTGGCGTGGTTCCTGGATCTTAGCTAAATAGATAACGATGAATGCTACAACGAAGATAGCAATCGCACCGAACAGCATAGGACTAACATCAGTAATCTTAGTGCTCTTGGTGATTGAACCTACGTATGCACCTACCATGATAGGAGCGATAGTACCTGCGAAAGAGTTACAAGCACCACCAAGCTGTAACAGCTGGTTACCTTTGGTACCACCACCACCGATGAGGTTCAGCATTGGGTTCACCACAGTGTTCAACATGCAGACGCAGAGACCGCATACGAAAGCACCCAACAGATAAATGCTGAAGCCAGGAACACCCTCGCTAAAGCCAGAAGCATACTGGATCAACAGACCTACGATACCCACTGCGATAGCAATCAGGGCAGTTTTCTTATAACCCACCTTGGTTAACATGTTGCCAGCAGGAATACCCATGAACAAATAAGCTAAGAAGTTCATGAAGTTACCCATGAAACCTAATGCAGGGTTGTTACCCACTGCATCGTCCATTGTCCAGATGTTACCTACTGGCGCAGCCATGTTGGTTACGAAAGCAATCATTGCGAAGAGGAAAAACATGGTAATTATAGCTACCATGCTACCACTTTTCTTTTGTTCTTGTGACATAGTTTTTTAATTTTAAGTTATTAATTATTGTTGATTATATCCTTGTTAATCTATCACATCAAATACATAAGCAGTAGTTTGACGGTACACCTCCTTAGGCCTCAGTCTTGTTGATGGGAAATACGGTCTGTTAGGAGAATCTGGGAAGTGCTGTGTCTCAAAGCAGATAGCACTGCGGACTGGGAAAGTAGCCCCATGGGCCCCTTCGAATCCGTTCAGCCAGTTGCCTGTATAGAGCTGCACGCCAGGTTCAGTAGTGAAAACCGTCATGCGACGTCCGCTCACTGGGTCTGTACAGGTAGCTGCTTCTGCAAATTCCTCCACCTCGTTCTTGTTCAGTACATAGCAATGGTCGTAGCCTGTACCGTTCTTCAGTTGTTCAAATGATTCGTTGATTCGTTCTCCCACCATGTGGGGTGTACGGAAGTCCATCGGGGTACCGGCTACCTTAAGAATCTCTCCTGTAGGAATGGAATCCTCATCAATAGGCAGGTAGTAGTCGGCATTGATGGTAACGATATGATCAAGTATGGTAGTGGTAGGATTGGCAATGCCTCTAAGGTTAAAAAAACCATGGTTGGTAAGGTTCAGTACAGTGCTCTTGTCTGTAGTGGCTTTGTAGGTGATGTAGAGGCCATTGTGTGTATCAGCTAGTTCGTACATCATATCCACCGTCAGATTGCCAGGGAAACCTTCCTCACCATCAGCTGACACATATCTGAAAATGATTTTTGTTTTATCGAAATCTACTACATCCCATACACGGGTGTGAAATCCAGTAGGTCCGCCATGCAAAGTGTAGTTACCTCGTGAGAGATCGAGCTGATAATCTTCTAAGTCCAGCACAAAGTGCCCTTTAGCAATTCGGTTGCCGTAACGGCCTATGGTAGTTCCTAAGAATGGCTCAGGACTATTGATAAAGTGTTCTATGGAGTCGTGGCTCTGCACCACGTTGGCATATACGCCTTGTTTGTCTGGTACCATGATGGAGAGAACTGCACAACCATAGTTGGTAACAGCCACCTCCATTCCTAAGGGATTTTTGAGTATGTACAGGTTGGTTTCTTTTCCTTGTATAGTGGAATTGAAATCCTCTTGCTTCAGGCCCGACTTGTTGTTTTCGTCAAAAACTGTGCTCGTCATAATATGGCTAATTTAATTATTATGCAAATAAAGCCATTTTCTTTTATTCTAACAAATATTGTATGCTTTTTTTTTCGTAACTTCGCGCCTTGAAACTAAAACATGTGAAGGGTAAGATGATATATCCTATTAAGTTCAATCCTATTCTGAAACCAACCATTTGGGGAGGCAATAGAATCAACCAATTGAAGCAGATTGCTGACGGCCAGTCGACTGTGGGCGAAAGCTGGGAAATATCTGCTGTGTCAGGCTTTGAGTCGGTGGTGGCTAATGGTGTCTACCGAGGTTATGACTTACCCAGTTTAGTGAGATTATTGAAAGAAGAACTGGTGGGTGCCGACAACTATGCTCGTTTCGGTGATAAATTTCCCTTGCTGGTAAAGTTTATTGATGCGCACGATGATCTTTCTATCCAGGTACATCCAAACGATACTTTGGCCATGCAACGACATCATAGTTTGGGGAAATCGGAAATGTGGTACGTGTTGAGTGCCGATGAGGGAGCCCATCTTATAGCTGGTTTCTCCCAAAAGATCACGCCACAACAATATCTTGAAAAAGTAAAAGACGGCTCGTTTGTTGATGTCTTACAAACATATTACGTAAAGCCGGGTGATGTGTATTATATTCCGGCAGGCAGGGTGCACAGTTTAGGAAAGGGAACTATGGTAGTTGAGGTGCAAGAAACCTCTGATATAACTTACCGTATCTTCGACTATAACCGAAAGGATAAAAAGGGTAATTTACGACAGCTACATGTGGTAGAGGCTACTGATGCTATCGATTTTGGTGATATTGCAGGTGAGGCTAAGATAGATTATCGGCTTACAGAAAACAAGTCAGTGGAATTGGTATCTTCTCCCAAGTTCACGACATCTGTCTATCGTCTTACAGAAGAAATGACTTGTGATTATACCGAGTTGGATACCTTTGTTATCCTTGTTTGTACAGAGGGCACCTGTCAGGTAGTATTGGATGATGCCACGGAAACAATCCGCACTGGCGAGACTGTACTTCTACCAGCTGTCACTCAGGAGGCTAAACTAATTCCAGACAAACTCGCCATCCTTCTTGAGGTTTATGCATAAAGAAGGCAGCCCGTTGAGCTGCCTTCTTCTATATTAACCAGTCTTTTTTACACAATACCTTGTGCCATCATAGCTTTAGCTACTTTCATGAAGCCTGCAATATTAGCACCCTTCACGTAGTTGATATAACCATCAGGCTCTGTACCGTACTTCACACAAGCGGCGTGAATAGATTCCATAATCCAGTGCAGCTTAGCATCCACTTCCTCAGCGCTCCATGCCAAGTGCTGTGCGTTCTGGGTCATTTCCAAACCAGATACTGATACACCACCTGCGTTAGATGCCTTACCAGGAGTGTAAAGAATCTTGGCATCCTGGAATACCTTTACTGCTTCAGGAGTAGAAGGCATGTTAGCACCCTCAGATACAGCGATGATGCCGTTGGCAATCAACTTGCGGGCGTCGTCACCATTGATTTCGTTCTGAGTAGCGCAAGGAGTAGCGATGTCGGCTTTCTCGCCCCAAGGACGTGCGCCTGCAACATATTTAACGCCTGGATACTGCTCTGCATATTCGCGTATACGTCCACGGTAAAGATTCTTCAGCTCCATGATGTAATTCAATTTCTCACGGTCGATGCCGTCAGGATCATATACATAGCCGTCAGAGTCGCTCATAGTCATTACTTTACCACCCAACTGCAGCACCTTTTCTGCAGTGTACTGAGCAACGTTTCCAGAACCAGAAATCAGTACCTTCTTGCCTTCCAATGACCAACCACGTGTCTTCAGCATTTCAACCAAGAAGTAAATGTTACCATAACCAGTAGCTTCAGGGCGAACCAGTGAACCACCAAACTCCAGACCCTTGCCAGTGAAAGTGCCACTGAAATCGCGGGTCAATTTCTTGTACATACCAAACATATAGCCTACTTCACGTCCACCAACACCGATATCACCAGCAGGAACGTCCAACTCAGGACCTACATGACGATGCAACTCCAGCATGAATGCTTGGCAGAAACGCATCACCTCAGCAGCAGACTTGCCACGTGGTGAGAAATCAGAACCACCCTTGGCACCACCCATAGGCAAAGTAGTCAGAGAGTTCTTGAAAGTTTGCTCAAAAGCCAGGAACTTCAGGATTGACTGGTTAACAGATGCATGAAAACGGATACCACCTTTATACGGGCCGATGGCGTTGTTGTGCTGGATGCGGTAACCCATGTTGGTCTGCACCTTGCCCTGGTCATCTACCCATGTAACGCGGAAAGAGTTGATCCTGTCTGGAATGCAGAGGCGCTCAATCAGGTTGGATGCCTCAAACTCAGGATGCTTGTTGTACTCCTCTTCGATACTGTTCAATACCTCTGATACTGCCTGAATGTACTCTGGCTCGTTTGGAAAACGGCGATTCAGGTCCTCTAATACCTTTGCTACTTTCATATTCTATATTTTTTTAAATTGTTTGTTAGTTCTTAATTTCTAATAGGCTTCGCTTACTTAATGCGTTAGCTGTTTCTTTTTCGGGTGCAAATGTAAAGATAATAATGGAAACTGCAAACAAATTTCCAACTTTTTTGCAAAAAAGTTTGTTATTTTGTTTGTATTTGAATGAAAAACGAATAAAAATGTTATTTCCTTAAACTTTTAATAACTGGGATAAATACCAAGGCTGTACCAATGAAAAGGGAAGTGAGCGTCATGCCATCAATGCGCTCTGCTTGGGTGAAGATGACAAAGCAAATGAGTGCCCACAACAGTATGATGCTGGTCATCTGGAATTTAGATAATGGCTTTTTCATGCGGGTGTTACGATTTTGTCTGTAAAGTTACTAAAAAACTTTATTTGATAGGTCGATATTTGGCGATTATTTATATATTTGCCATCGATTATGACAAATAGGTTATTTGCTCCCGTGTTGACAAGGCGATTGTTGCTGATGTTATTGATGCTGGTATCCCTGACGGTGATGGCGCAAACTCAATATGCCAAGCCGAAGAGGGGGGAGGGTATCACCACCTTTCTGCAACGCCATGGACGAAGTGGACAAACCTATTATAAGGAATTCTTGGAACTTAATAAGGAGAAGCTGAAGGGCAAGACTACGCTGTTGCTGGATGTCAGTTATGCCCTGCCGCCCATCAAGCCAACAGCACAACAGCGCTCGAAGGCAAAGAATACTCCTGCCAGTACCAGCATTGAGCCTAAGCAGTCGGAAGCTGGCACACCTGCCCAGCAGCCCAAAGACGGTAAAGCCAAAGGAAAGAAGCACGAGGTGGGCTATGAATTCAACGAGCCGCTTTTTGGTAAGTCGTTGGCAAAAGGAAAGGTGGAGAGTGGCAAGCTGAAAGGTGCTTGTATCTATGTGGTGAGTGGTCATGGAGGCCCAGATCCTGGTGCCATTGGTAAGGTGGGAAAGACCGAACTGCATGAAGACGAGTATGCCTACGATGTGGCGTTGCGGCTGGCTCGCGACTTGATGCAGGAGGGTGCAGAAGTGCATATTATCATACAGGATGCAAAGGATGGTATTCGCGATGACCAGTACCTGAGCAATAGCAAACGCGAGACATGTATGGGCAAGACCATTCCGTTGAATCAAGTAGCTCGCTTGCAGCAACGATGTGATGTTATCAACAACTTATATAAAAAGGAGAAGGATGAATATACCTATTGTCGAGCCATCTTTCTACATGTGGATAGTAGAAGCGTAGGAGAACAGACCGATGTGTTTTTCTACCACCGGGATGGATGGTCGAAAGGGCAGCAGTTGGCAAGTCAGTTGCGAAGGACTTTTCAGGCTAAATATGACAAGCACCAGCCTAACCGTGGGTTTGAAGGCACAGTATCGTCGCGAGGATTGTATGTATTGACGCATACGCAGCCTGTATCAGTGTTTGTGGAACTGGGTAATATTCAAAATAGTCATGACCAGAAACGGTTTGTGCTTAGCTCTAACCGTCAGGCGTTGGCTAATTGGATTACAGAAGGGTTTATAAATGATTTTTCAAGAAAATAGGGTGATAAAAATAATCACATATTTACTAGTGTGCTTACTTATGGCTTCTTGTGTAGGTGGGCAAGTGAGTGAGGAGGAATTGCTTCGCTCCATCAACACTACACCTATGTTATATACTGTGCAGTGTGTGGCGCAGACTACCGTGATAGAGCGTTCATCGCCTGCCATGAGTTTGCTGGGTCAGCGCACGGCTATCATTCCTGTGGAAGCCAATATCAAGGCTGGCATCGACCTTTCACAACTCAAGAATATACGTATCAGTGGTAAGACGGTGTATATCACCTTGCCTGACCCTGTGATTGAGATAGAGAGTACACGTATTCTTAACGATCAAATCGTCACATCGGTAGCTCCTTTGCGATTTGACTTCACGAACGACGAATTGGCGCAGATAGCCCGTAAGGGTACCGATGCTATTCGCAATGATTTGGGAAAGTATAATCTGGTGGAACCTGCTCAGGAACAAGCGGAGGTGATTATCTCCACCATTGTCAAGCGTATGGGACTGGAGGCGGTGTTCGAGAAACGACAGCAATATGAGAACCGCGAATTGTTCAATCTTACGAGACCTTAAGTGACAACATGAATAAGAAAAGGAAGAAAAATATAATATTGGTAAGCGTCCTGCTGGTAATTGCTTTGTTGCTGTATTTGGCTAAGGATACAGTGACACAAGTGTATCATAGCGTTTTCGATGCGCGTACCGAGATAGGTCATGTGATGTTGTCGGAGTTGGCAAAGACCGAGAAGCTGACTGTCCTTTCATTGTACAAAGAGGTGGTGGTGAGCCAGTACAAAGAGGTGCCAGGACTGTTTTATGGCACAAACATGCATCAGATACATTCGGTGTATCCAGGGCGTATAGATGTGGGCTTCGACCTTACCAAATGTACAGACGACTGGCTCTTGATGCGTGAAGATACTGCTTATGTGAAACTGCCTGCTGTGGAGATTCTCAATCAAGGTGGGTGGTATCTCGACGAGGCCGCCCATCAGACTCCTATTGAGGAGGGTACATGGACAAATGAAGACTATGTGCGTCTGGCGCATCGTGCCAATGCTTTGATAAAGCGTAACAGTGAGTTGGAGAATTGCTACCAGATGGCAGAGGATAATGGTAAACGGGTGGTGAGAAACCTGCTGCAGGCGATGGGTATCAAGTACATAAAGGTGGATGTTGAATCTCGTGAGAGATATCGTCCTTTCACCATCGACTTTGATGGAGTAGGGCATAAAGGTATGCATTATGATTTCTATGTTAGTGCTTCGGACGGAAGCAGGTATGTGAAGTTTGTAGATGGAAGCATCCTTGCTTACGAGGGTGATATTGATGATGAGGACCTCTATTCTGTCATTGATATGTTCAGCTATTATACGCAAGGCAGGGATTCTCGTCAGTGGAAAATCAGTAAGCAAGGCTATCGTCTTATAATAAATATGGTGAACCTTACTTTGACTAAAGGAACCCAAGCTGCAGATGCTTTTGTCAAGAGCCGTAGCAAAGCCGATGTCGAACGTTTAAGTGCAGCCCTTCGCCAGCTCTTTGGAGACAATCTCCAACTATCCATCAATGAGGTGGATCGCAGGGGGCAACAGCTATATCAGTATTGATGCAGCATTTGGAGGTTATCCTTCCTTTTTTGTCTTCTTTGATGACAGAAAGTGGATTTTTATCTTTGGTTTGATTTTCATCTTGTGCATCTCTTTTGTGTCATCGAAACTGAAGGATAGCGAGGTCTTGGCAAAGCTGCCATCCGCTTCCAGGTTTCCTTCTGCCAAAGCTCCATCACTGACAATATCTACATCCACATTCTTGAATTTAATGATCTTGTATTTGGCTTCTTTTACCTTGGCCTTTACACTTCCTATAGGCAACTTGCCGCCTTTCTCTTTCCTGACCTGTGCAGTACGTTCTTTCGATATGTCGAACTCAAAAGAAGCGTCAGCAACTATCTTGCCGAGATCTTTCATCTCCATGACCTCGCCAATTTCCAAAGCGGGTGTCCATAACTTGCCCGATATATACTTCGTGCTGTCATTGATGGTGAGGTTAATCAGGTTCAGTTGTCCTGCTGCAGTGGAGATTCTCCCCGAGAAAACTTCTCGCTTGCGCAATATGCTGAAATCTCCTTTGTAGTGAATATCCCCTAACTTGCTAAGCTGAGGCATCATGAATTTTTTGACGATAAACTGGTCGATGATTTCACGCTTTACATCCCCTTTAGCCAGCATCTCGTCTATATGAAAACTGATGTTGAGTAGGTATTTACTCCGTAGGTTCTCAATACCTCCATCAGCATTGATGTGTAACCGGTTATCCTCATTCTTAACCTCAATATCCTTGAATTGCATGGAATCGGCATCTCCCTCTACCATCACGCTTAATTCCAGTGGCATGGTGAACTGCTCCAGTGCTTTGGCGAACAGATGCGAGATGTCTTGCAGTATGACATGGGCTGTCAGTGGGGCTGTGGTGTAATATTTGAGAGGAATGCCTTTCTTCTTGCTAGGCAGCTGTACTTCTGTTGATGGTATGTGAATGACAGTATTGACTTGTTGTATCACAGCATCTGTCACATGCAGCCTATGCAGGTCGCTGGTGATGTTCATGTGTAGGTCGTTGATATCGAAACCGGAAATGGAGTCTATGACGTTGCCCTCGATGATGGAGATAGAGATGGAATCTTTCTCCAGATAATTCACTGACAGCCGCAGGTTGGCAGTAAGGTCCAAGTGACCTGCATCAAACCACCCTCGTTTGGGTTTGTTGGTGTTCTTTCGAGGTAAATGATTTTCTGTTCTAAAGCGCAATCCTTTGATGTCCACCCGTTTGCCTCTGAGCCTTAATGACGCTATGTCCACGAATGTTTCATTCTTCTTACCTTTGGGCAGTTCTAAGCTTACTCCATGTAGATTAGCACTGACTGTAAAGATGTTGAAGCTGATGCTGTCGGCTTTAACAGGCATTTGCATCTTTTCGGATAGTATCCGAGTAATATCTTTCAAAGCCATGTTCTGTACATAATGATTGTTGACAACTAATAGGGCCAACACCACCAGTAAGAGGATGCCTGCAAGGATTCCACCTGTTATTTTGAGCAAGGTCTTCATGGTTTCATTTTATTTTTGTCCGCTAAGTTAATGCTTTTTCATCGTTTTCCCTTATCTTTGTATCAATATTTTAAAGATAATACTATGAATACACAGCAGCAAGGCAGTAAAGCCTATTTGTTCTCTATCGTATTGGTGGCCGTATTAGGCGGTTTGTTGTTTGGTTATGATACAGCAGTAATTTCTGGTGCAGAGAAAGGATTGCAAGCCTTTTTCCTGGGGGCGGGTGACTTTGTATATACTGATAGTTGGCATGGCTTTACCTGCGCAAGTGCCTTGATTGGCTGTGTGATAGGTAGTGCCCTCTCGGGTTGGATGGCATCCTCTTTGGGCCGTAAGCGTTCACTCTTTGTGGCTGGTTTGCTGTTCTTCGCGTCTGCATTGGGTTCTATGAATCCTGAGTTCCTGTTCTTCCAACATGGTGATGCTTCGATGAGTTTGTTAGTGGTATTCAATATTTACCGTGTTATCGGTGGTATTGGCGTTGGATTGGCTTCAGCCATTTGTCCTATGTATATCGGTGAGGTGGCACCGTCAGGTATCCGAGGCATGTTGGTGTCATGGAACCAGTTTGCTATTATCTTCGGTCAATTGGTAGTCTATTTTGTTAACTTTATGATATTGGGCCAACACACCAATCCTATTATTGAGTCCATTGGAGAGGGCATCAATGCCGTAGCGCCAGGCAGTGATCCGTGGACCATTGAATCAGGATGGCGCTATATGTTTGGTAGCGAAGCGGTGCCTGCGGGTTTATTCGCCTTGCTCATCTGTCTGGTGCCTGAAACGCCTCGCTACTTGGTAATGGCGGGAGACGATGCCAAGGCGCAGCGTATCTTGGAACGCATCAATGGTGCGGCGATGGCTCAAGAAATTCTACGTGATATAAAAGATACCATTACCGAGAAGACCGAGAAGCTGTTCTCTTATGGTTTCCTGTGCATCTTCATAGGCATTATGCTGAGTGTATTCCAACAGACCGTGGGCATTAATGCAGTATTATACTATGCCCCTCGCATCTTTGGCGACATGGGTATGGAAAACCCGATGGTGCAAACTGTCATCATGGGTGTAGTGAACATACTGTTTACCCTGGTGGCTGTGTTTACTGTAGAAAAGTGGGGCAGGAAACCACTGCTCATCAGTGGCTCTATTGGTATGGCGATTGGCGCTTTTGGGGTGGCAATGACCTTTGGCAAGGCAGGAATGGAAATCATTACCATGCTGAGCATTATGGTCTATAGTGCTTCGTTCATGATGTCATGGGGCCCCATCTGCTGGGTACTCATTGCTGAGATATTCCCCAATACCATACGTGGTAAGGCGGTGGCCATTGCTGTTGCGTTCCAGTGGATATTCAACTGGATTGTCAGCTCATCATTCGTCCCGATGTTCAATATGCGTTTAGGTGACGATGCCAACTTCGGACATTGGTTCACCTATGGACTATATGGTACTATTTGTGTGATAGCCGCTATTTTTGTATGGCGACTTGTTCCAGAAACCAAGGGGAAAACGCTGGAGGATATGAGCAAGATGTGGCGTCAGGGTAAGTGACCGATTTTGACGATTTTGCTTGCAAATAAGGGCTAAAAGCTCTATCTTTGCATGCAAAAGTAGAAAAGTTTAAAATTATGTCATTTGCGTTTTATCTGATTATTTGTGTGTTTGTCTTCGGATACCTCTGCATTGCATTGGAGTATCCGTTGAAGATTAACAAGGCTGCTACGGCGCTGCTGATGTGTGCCGTATTATGGACCATCTTCGCCATGTCGGGTACTGGAGCTATGTCTCTGGCATTTGGTGAAGGCATCACAACAGAGAACTTCCGTGATTTTCTTTCCACCAACATTGTGCATCATTTAGGTGAGACGGGTGAGACCGTATTCTTCCTTTTAGGTGCCATGACCATCGTGGAAGTGGTTGATCGTTGGGGTGGTTTCCGTGTTATTACTGACCGAATCAAAGCAACATCAAAAGTAGAATTGTTGTGGATTTTGGGTGTTCTGGCATTCTGCTTGTCTGCCATCCTTGATAACCTTACCACTACCATCATGATGTGTACGTTGTTGAACAAGATTATTCCTGTAAGGAACGATCGTTGGTTCTTTGCCAGTATGATAGTTATTGCAGCCAATGCCGGTGGTGCGTGGACTCCTATTGGTGATGTTACCACCATTATGTTGTGGATTGCTGGTAAGGTGAGTGCATTGAACATCATGCAGATGACCGTGTTGCCTAGTATTGTCAGTATCCTAGTACCTTTTGCTATCCTATCTTACACATTGCGTGGTGGCCATATTGAGGCACCTACCAATGATGAAGTAGATGACAGTCCTGCTTCTCGCGTTCCTTCTCACCAGCGTATGATTGTGCTTTGCTTAGGTGTGGGTGTTCTTATCTGCGTACCTATCTTCAAGAGCATCACCCACCTGCCTCCATATATTGGCATCCTGGGTGCTTTAGGTCTCGTGTGGATGGTGACTGAGTTGATGCGTCCAAAGGATCCTGCTGAGCAGAATTATCACTCTTTGAAGTTGTCCCATATCCTGCGCAGGGTAGATTTGTCAAGTATTATCTTCTTCTTGGGTATCTTGATGGCTGTTGGTGTACTACAGGTTTGCGGTCATTTGTCTATGCTGGCAAACAGCCTCGATGGTATTGCTTTGGCAGAGCCTTATAAGTACTTTACTATAGATACCATTATTGGTGTATTGTCAAGTATTGTAGATAATGTGCCTTTGGTAGCAGGTACGATGGGTATGTATGATTTCCCGATTGACCATTACTTCTGGGAAATGTTGGCTTACTGCGCTGGTACGGGTGGTAGCATCCTGATTATCGGTTCTGCTGCTGGTGTGGCTGCTATGGGTATCGAAAAGATTGACTTTATCTGGTACTTCAAGCACATTACTTGGATTGCCTTAATCGGGTATATCGC
>Ga0265298_10001133_pt1 | contig 39191 bp, 29 predicted proteins | sample AusTroGonzalo_MG_3_FD_193486 | JGI IMG/M metagenome (GOLD analysis project Ga0265298, IMG submission 193486) | Bovine rumen microbial communities from tropical cattle in Woodstock, Queensland, Australia - Gonzalo_01 | ecosystem: Host-associated > Mammals > Digestive system > Stomach > Rumen ... | reverse complement strand
TTTTGGTTTCTTTATACTTGAAATTGACGACGGGATCTTTGTCCGTATTGACTTTCGGGGTCATGAAATAATCGGCAAACTCTTTTTCGACCTGCCAATTCACCTGCATCGACTTGACCGGACAGGACTGCCGGAGCTTGATGTCGACCTGGACGAAGCCGTCGAAATCGACCATGGTTTCGAAACCGGCGGAAAAACCGCCCGGGGCGGTCAGTTCGCCCTCGAACCTGACATACGAGCCGCCTTGTTTACGGCGGAGGATCCTGCCGGCCGGGACGACCTGACCTTTTCCGGTTTCCAGCACGAGGCGGGGCGCCCGGCGCAGCATCGTCTTGCCGTTGACCGCGACATTGGCGGGGAAAGGTCCCCCGTCGAAGGTGTAGACCCGGTTCCACACGGAAACGCTGTCATCCTTGCCCAGCACCGGTTGGGTCCACGGCGGCGGGGTGGTGTCTTCCAGCCCGGCGGTGCTTTCGACCCAGGAGGTGTCGGGTTTGTCGAAACTCCGTTCGAACTCGAGCTGTTTCCCGTTGCCGGCGGTCAGCCGGTAACGGACCGTATAGCGGTCCGCCGCGAGCAGATTGCTGAAAAACAGCGTCGCGCGGGACGCTTTGCCGATCCGGGAATTGCCGCTGAATGTTTTTTCTCCTTTGGAATTGAAGATATCATAGGAGACCGCACATGGCCCGGCGAACTGGGGGTGGAGCCGGCGCAGGACCGACGTGTCGAAATCGCATTTGACATATTCCCTGCCGTTGCGGAAAGTTCCCTGGTAAGCGGTCGCAGCCAGATCCCCGGGTTTCAGTCCGATCTTTTTGCTTTTGGCGAAAAGATAGCGGATCTCGGCTGGCGAAAGGACCCGGTCATAGATGGAAAGATCGTCGACATCGGTCTGCTCGCCGCGTACGGCGACCGATTGTTCTTTCGGAAGATTGCGGACCATAATGCGGGATCTGGCCGAGTCCGGATCGACCTTCAAACTGTCGATGAAACCGATTTTTCCCGAACGCAGACTGCTCGCCTGATATTCCCCGTCGAAATAAATACCGATCCGGTCCCGGTCCCAGGTGCAGGTGACCATGTGCCAGGTATTGGTCTGCAGTTTCCACAGCGGGAAAGCGGTCGTGGCGTTGGAACCGAAGCGGTGCGGCGGGACCGAACTGTCAAAATCGAAACGGACTCCGGCGGCATCGGATCCCCGGTAAATATAGCACCTGGCAGTTGCATTCTTTTTATTTTTGTCTGTGAAAACCAACGAGAAAAGATTGATCGGACGCACTTGCCAGCCGCCCGGATTGGTTTTCTGCGCATTGTAATTCACGGTTTTGACCCAGATATTGACCGTCCCATTCCGCACCTCGGCGTTTCCGCCGAGGTTGTACGAAAGCGGTTTGCCGTCTTTGGTCAGGCGGAAAGCTTTGCCGCTGACCCCCGGCACATCGGGCGTGACATAGGAGTTTTGCGGCATGTCTTTGCCGCGGGCGAATTTCGCCTTCCCGTCGGAACTTTCGAAATCAAGTTCGAAGGTTTTGCCCGGGATCACTTCCGCTCCAAGACAGTATACCCCCGACAGGATGAAAAACACCGCCGCAACTGTCTGCCTGAACCGCTTTTCAAACATCATTTTTTTCTCTCCTTTGTACCGGATCGGATCGTTCTGCGCAGTGTCCAGATGCCCGTGCATCACGATCGGCTTCGAGGCCGTGGTCCGCAAGGTATATTGCGCCAGCCGCGGGATCCCGTATCCGTCTGTGATGTTAAAATTGACATGTTCTTTCCCGGCATCTGCGGTTGTCTATTATGTATTATATTTGAAAACAGTGAAATATAAATGTCATAATCTATTAAAAATCATGTCAGAAATTATCAAAAACCAGGATCAGATCAATATCGCCGGCCGGATAGATTCCCTTGAAAATGCGAAAGGCGACCGGATTTCTCCGACCGCCTGTTCCTGTTTTCATCCCTGGCTCATTTCGCCGGGAATTCCAACCGCTGCACGGAAAGGTTATTCGCGTGAGGACTCCACTTTTTTCAGTTCCTGACCGCGGTCTTTATTCAGATCCAGTTTTGCCAGATGGTCGGATCCGGCCGGGAAGACCGCCCGGAAATCGTAGATTTCGCAGATTTCCAGTTCGCCGTCAAGCAGCGAGAAATCCAGGATGTGCCCGCCGCAGCGGCGGTCTTTATCCACGAAATGCACATGCCAGCCGGGAACATTCATCCCCTTGACGTATTTGGGGAACAGGAATCCGACCATATCGCCGGAGATGTTTTTGAATTTGAATTCGGCCTGGTTTTTGGAGGCTTCGATCAGGGGGCGGTAAGGTTTTTTCTGGCGCTCGACGGACCGGGTGTGCATGAAGGAGAATTTGCCTTTGAAATGGATCGCGACCGGAACATTCCGGTTGGCAATGTATTTCGGGACCTGTTTTTCGAAATCCTTGAACGATTTGATGTTTTTCAGCTGGATCTTTTTGGTCGGAACGAAATTGACCACCGTGGCGAACGGGATCGTTTCCGAATCGGCCGGGCGGTTTACCGTGCCATCGTATTTCACCTGATAGACCACGCCGTCCACCACCAGCATTTCGCCGTCCAGCTGATGCATGGTGCCGATCCCGATATTGCCCCAGGACTTGAGCTGGCCGACCGTGGCGGAGCCGTCATACATGCCGCCCAGCAGTGTGTCGATGATGGCAACCTGGGTGATGCGGGGTTCGGTTTGCGTGGTTCCGCAGCCGCAAAGCAGCGCGGCGCAAAAGATCATGACGGTTGAAAGTGAAAGGACGGAAATGTGTTTTTTCATGGATGCCTCCAGTTTGGTTGTTCATTCCATAGTTGATATGAGCTGATAATATAATATTCTGCAGTGATTTTTCAAGCAGGAAACAACCCGTTTTCTCCAAAATGGGCAGACGGATTTCAGGGCACAGACTGCGAAAAATCAGAAACGGATCCCGAAATCGCCTTTTGCGTAGAACCAGACATGGAAGAACGCATCGCGGGTGAATTCGTTGTTTTTTCCGCTGCTGACCGTCCCCAGGAATTTGCCGCTGGCATTCCGGTAGGTTGTCATTTTCTCGGAAAAGGTCGCAGTGCCGACGATCCTGCTCTGATGGTCGCGGTAGGTGATCTGGTTTCCATCGGAAGTCGCGGTGCCGAAAATCTGGCCGCGGGCATCGCGGTAGGTGGTGAGACTGCCGCTCTGATCAGCCGTGGCGACCAGGCGTCCGCTGACATCGCGGTAAAGGATCTGGGACCCGCTTCGAGAGGAGGAACCGAGAACTTTGCCTGTGGCATCGCGGTAAGTGGTGATGGTGCCGTCGGTGGTGGCGGTACCGGAAATCTGACCGTGATCATCGATGCAAGTGATCGGCGCCGCGAAAAGCGCAGCTGCAAACAGCAAAGCCTGAATCGTCAATATTTTTTTCATGCTGGATCCTTTCCCCAGGGTTGGTTGATAACTCCATGATAATATAATTGCCGTTAGCGGATTTGCAAGCAGGGAACGCCACATGTCAGCAGAAAAATTCATCATTCGAAGGAACCACATGATTTATTCGGTGATAATCGGTAGTCAGGCATATTTCCCAGTTGAAAAAAAGTTCCAGCCGCGTATATTATAGGCAGAACGGAAAAACAGCGGACCGACATGAGGCTTCTAGAATGATCACGCTCAACGAGCTGAATATGAAAATCGGGAAAACCCTGCCGGAGATCAGAAAAATCCGGCACGAGCTGCACCGGATACCGGAAATCGCAGGAAAGGAATATAAAACCTCCGCACTGATCCGGGAAAAACTTTCGGATTTGGAGATGGACCTAAAACCGCCATTCCTGGAAACGGACGTCGTCGCTCTTCTGAATCCGGAAAAATCCGGGAATCTGACCTTGCGGGCCGATATCGACGCCCTGCCGATCGAAGAATACAACGAAACATTGCCCTACCGGTCCGCCCATCCGGGAATGATGCATGCCTGCGGACATGACGGCCATGCGGCCATGCTGCTCGGCGCGGCGGCGGTCCTGGCTGAAATCAGGGAATCGGTGCCGTGTTCCGTCCGGTTTCTGTTTCAGCCTGGCGAGGAAGCGGCCGCTCTTGCCAGGGATGTGCTGCGATCCGGCGCCTTGCAGGATCCCGAACCGGATTTCATCACCGGACTGCACAATTTTCCCGATGAGGAATACGGCAAGATCAACACCAGACCGGGCGCGCTGATGGCGGCGGCTGGATTTTTTCAGATCACTCTCCGCGGCAAAAGCGGCCATGGGAGTTTGCCGAAAAAAGCCAACAACCCGTTGGTGTGTGCGGCTGAAATCATTGCCGAGTGCGGAAAAATCGTTCCGGAAGATTGCGTCCTGTCGTTTTGTCAATGCACCGGAGGAAATTGCAACAATGTCATCCCGGAAACGGCGGAACTGCTCGGGACCATCCGCTTTTTTGACCACGAAAAAGGTCAAAAACTGTTGTCCGGCTTCGAAAATACCGTCAGGCAGATCGCGGAACGGCGGAACATCCAATGCGGTTTTTCGTGTGATGTTCCCTGCATTCCGGTCATCAACCGGACCGAAGATTATGAGAAGACCCGGAGCATGATCACCCGGAATCTGGGAGACGATGCGTTTTCCGAGTTGTCAGCCCCCTCGATGATCGGGGAAGATTTCTCCTGGTATCTGCAGAAGTATCGGGGGATATTCTGCCATCTCGGCGCGGGGAATTCCTGTCCGCTGCATTCGAACCGTTATGACTTCGATGACGAGCTGCTGGCATACGGCATCCGTTATTTCTGCCTGATGGCGCTGCACTGCAGGGAATTATTCAGTTAAATCGGAGAGTATAAAATGAAAGCGAGAACCAAATTTACGCAGGTGTCATTATTCAGCGTCCTGCTCAGCGGGCGTTACGATGGAGTCATCAGCATTGCCGAACTGAAAAAACTCGGCGGCATGTCGATCGCCACCATGGACCGTCTGGACGGCGAAATGCAGATGGTCGACGGGGTGGTCTATCAGGCGTGTGCAGACGGTCATGTCTATCAGCCGGGAGACGACGCGACGATCCCCTTCGGCACGGTCGCCGAATTTCATGCCGAACGGAATGTCCGGCTCGCCGACATCCCCACTTACGAACTTTTCGAGGAGTATATGGCGGAATGCTGCCCGCAGGAAAATGTTCCGCTTGCGGTCCATTTCACGGGGGATTTCCGCCGCATGAAAGTCCGCACGGTCGGGCGGCAGGAGCAGGACGGACTCGGGCTCGCGGATGCGGCCAAAAACGAAGCCGTTTTCGATCTGTCCGACTGTTCCGGCGATATGGTGGGATTCCGGCTTCCGGGATATGTGAGCGGGGTCAATGCGCCCGGCTGGCATCTCCATTTTGTGGATACGGCACGTCAGCACGGCGGCCATGTGGTCAACTTTTCCCTGCTTGAGGGAAATTTGCGTTACTGTCATGCGGATGATTTTCAGATCCGTCTGCCCGCTCCCGAAGTGCTTTCCGGGCTCGATCTGAGCAGGGACTGGAGCAAGGAACTGAAACGGGCGGAGGCGGAACGGTGACTTCGGGACAAGGAATGTGAAATCCTCTGGTCATTCCGGTAAGGTGATTTTAGCTGTTCCGGCCCAAAAACGGGTGAAGCGCAGTTCCTGCAACCGGAAACAGAAAACATATGATGAAAAACTGTTTTTTATACAAGACCCTCTTGATTTTTTGTTTTTTCGAGATACATTATTATAAAATTGGTTGTAATGCCGTTTTTGACGGCATTGCAGACAGTGATGATTGAAAACCGTTTTTCACGAAATAATTGCGGCAGAACGACCAGACAGGAATTAATTATAAAATCCGGTGATGGTCAATGCCATTGTCAATTATTACTCAACGTATGAAAAAAGTCTCTCCTGCCCATGGCGTCAGAAATGTCATGGACATCAACAAAAATGCAAAACCATTAAAAAGAAAGGTACAAAACATGAAATTGTTTGCATTCTCTCTTTTGGCAGGCGCTTGCGCTCTGCTGGCCACTGGCTGCTCCTCGTTGACCACCAATCGTATCGGCAGTCAGATCGAAATTGAAAACAAAGCGAAAGTTGTTCCGCAGATCCAGGCCGGGAACAAGTATGTGACCGGCTCTTCGAAGTGCACCGTTTACCTCGGTTTCATCCGGGTCGGCGATTTGAGCAAACAGGTTACCGGCGTTTCTTTCTCCGCTGGAAGTTCTTTCTGGGGCGGTGGCACCGATGTTTATCAGCGTGCCGCCCTCTATGACGCCTGCGCGAAATCCAAGGCCGACATCATTCTCTGCCCCCAGTATGTGCTCAAAGTTGACGGCAATATCTTCGTGAAAGACGTCAGCTGCACGGTCAAAGGTTTCCCCGGCTACATCAAGGGCGTGAAAGTTCTTCCGGATCAGTGCCCGTTGAAGGTTTCTGCCAATCGCAAGGCTGCTCCTGCTCCGGCGAAAGCCGCTCCGAAGAGCAAAGCGGCTTCAAAAAAGTAATTTGATCCCGTAACGCTTGCCATGGCAATATCTTTTGCAGGGCAGCAGGAGAGAAACCTGCAAAGGATATTGTTCATGGTATTCCGGACCAGCTTCTCAAGCAAAGGAAAAATCACTTGAGAAAGCTGGTTCGGGGAATCGGTTTTCAGGTTGTGACTGCCTCAGGCTGCGATGGAGTTGTCCAGCATGAATTCTTTCAAAACACCATATGCGTCGGACAGAGTCCTGCTCACATAGCCGTCAGTGACACCATATTTTTTTGCAATCTGAGTTTGTGTCAGCAATTTGTAATTTTTACCTATCCCAAATTTATGGCAAATCATATCGAATTGCCTTTGCGAAAGCAAATTGTTTTTTCTGCATGCTTTCAAGGATTCACGGACAAGTTCCACATTTTCCGCTTTCTGGACCATGCGGATTGAACGCCAGTATAAAATATCATTCACTTCGGGGATGATTTCGAACTCGTCGGTTTCCTCATTGACAAATTCCAACGGTACGGTTTTGGATTGCCACTGAATTTCGGCATCGCTTTCCGAGGTCTTTTCTTTCATAAGATTTTTTCTCTGATTATCGATTCTGCGCCAATAGAGGAAATTGGAAAAGAGTCGGTTGAATCCGTTGTAATTTCCCTTTTCCATACACCTTTCGGCGCATTTCGCTGCACCTTTGATGAAGTCATAACTCACGACCTCTTCGGCTTCTTCACAACCGATTTTCCTGGCCGCACGGGACATGCAGTAGGCGGCAAAAACGTCCCATGCATATTTGCTTTCAGCCGCAGAAAGCTCGGTTTCACTCACCGCAATATCTCTCAGCAGACCGACAGGAATGACGGTGCTGTTGCACAAATCGTATTCGCGGTTCTTGCCGTTTTCATCTTTGCAGGTGACGGATTTGTAGTTTCTGTAATTGTTAATGACATTCAGCAGGAAATCTGACATAAGACATTATCCTTTCGGTTTTTTTGTTAAGCAATTGAGGGGCATTAAAGAAAACGGTCATGATTTCATGCGTGAACATGGTAATCTGTCATAAATAATTCCTCCTTTCCTGACCTTCCCAGGCTTGCCGGGCTGTCCGGGCCATTGGGACGTGAATGTCCTGTACAGGCACGAAGAATCCCGGTCACCTGTCGGTTAAATTTCGATCAGATTGGTTGTTGATGAGCTGCCTGCATCCTGGCAGGAGCCCGATGCCGCAGGGTCAGCTTTTCAGCTCCTGCAGTGTGGATGGTTCAATAAATGGAGAATCAATCATCGGAGAGAAAAGGTCAAATGCAGAGTTTCCGTGTGTTTTCAAAGTGTCATGGGCAGAAATATCCAATGTCATCTCCTCTGGTTGAAAGTTGATTGGAATCGTTGATTCTTATCAGGGAATGGTCGTTCTCAAGCTATGGCAGGTAATATAGCACATATCTCCAAAATGTCAAGTGCAAATTCGAAAAAAAACTGAATTTTTTTCCCGGTTATATTTTTGCCTTTTCTCTTTTCCCAGGAGGTATGATGCTGCCTTCAATCTTTATTGAGCAAATGGATCTTCCCGGCAAGTTCGGAGTGGTCTGCTGCAAGTTTTTTCAGGATCCGGGTCCGGTGACATTGCTTCGGATCTTTCTCGAAACAGGTCACCGCCACGCGCTTTTCATCCTCATATAATTTATACAATCTCGCCAGAGCGGCCGTTTCACGAGGCAAGACCGTTTGCTCATATACCGCGAAAATCCGATCATAGTCCGCCTGGCTGTTCAGGTCCTGACGGTTCTGCGATTCGATCCCCAGTTCCTTGAAACCGACATAGCGGATCCCCATTTTTTCCACCGCATCGGAGAAAACTGCTCCGGTATAGCCGTATTTCATGCTGTACGGATTATTCCGCACATCCGCCAGCACACGGACATCTTGACGGATCAGTTCGTTCAGATACTGATCCAGGGTCAATCCCTGATAGCCGATCGAGTAGAACCCGTCTGGACCGGCCTGCGGTGCTGCCGCCTGGACTTTCGCCTGATCGCCGGGATCCGGCAGCACGTCATTCAGAATGGTGCTCCTGATCGCATAATAGGGGTAGTCCATGAAATTTTTCCGCAACAGGTCCATTCCGCGCAGATCTTTATAGTTGCCATTTACATGCCAGATCGCTGCGCGGTCTTCGAAATCTTTCAAATCCGGCACGGCCACTCCCTGATTGAGGGAATAGACCTGGTCCGTGAAGGAAATGAACTCGTTTTTCAGCAGCAGACTGATCTCATGATATGCTTCGAAGGAAAAGCACCCGTATTTATATGGTACAAAATAGAAAGACGGCGAAATCTGTTTCCGGGTATAGAGAAACAAATAATTCATCAGTTCGGTATTGGTCAGCTGCGGTCCCAGCTTTCCAATGACGGCAAGTATTATTTTGTGTTTCTTCAATATCCTCATGATCATTTCCTCCTTTTATCTGTTCTTTTATTACTTTTAGAATATACTGTATACCGGGGAAGATTGCAAGTGCCATTCGCGAAATGTCATTTTTTTTTGCAGAAAACTCGCGAAAAAGGAAAGATTTCAACAATTCATGCGTTATATTACCGGAAACCGGTATGAAACATGGTCAGCAAAAGGAGTGTATAACTATGAAGGTTCTGTTTATCTGCAGTGGTAACACCTGCCGCAGTCCCATGGCACAAGCGTATTTGCAGTCTCTCAAACCGGATTGGGAGATCGCTTCCGCCGGAACGAAGAGAAATTGTGCCGGGAAACCGGCAAGCGAACATGCCGGAGAGGTCATCCGGCAGAACGGCGGCAGCCTTGCTGCGCACATATCACGAAAATTCACTTCAGAAATGGCGCAGAAATACGATATTATTTTCGTGATGTCGAAACGGAATTTGCAGGAGGCTGTTCAAATCGCCCCTGAGGCTGCCGGTAAAATCAGACTCCTCGGCGGTGATAAGGACATTCCCAATCCGTTCAAGGGGGACCTGAAGAAATACCAGGACGTTTTTGAATGTATCAGGGCCGCGATCGACGGATTTGTGAATTCCGTCGATCCCGGACGGTGATCTGCTTTCCTGTGCCCGGAAAATGTCCTGACTACAGACCCAGGACACGGATCGCGTTTTCGCGCGCTACCTTCTGGAAGACTGTTTCGCTGATTTTGCCTTCCCGCCTGAGATCGAGCAGAAAATCGACCAGCGGCGTGGCCAGCCGGTCCGGACAGCAGATGTCGGTCCCGAAGAACAGCCGGTCCTGGAATTCGTTCAGGAACTTCACCGCATATTCCGGATCGCGTTTGAGCGCGTTGCAGCCGGAACCGGCGGAAAGGTCGCCGTAAAGATTCCCATAAGTCCGCATCAGGTGCGGGACCGCGCCTTCTTCCGTGATCGGTCCTTTGGGATAGCCGAGCCGGTCGGTCAGGGCCGGTCCTGCGGCCATTTCGGCCCAGAAGGCCTGGCTGTGGCCGAAGAATTTGAGTTCCGGGAACCGCTGGAGCGATATTTCCAGTCCCGGCAGACCCGCGTTGTCCACCAGACCGTAAATATTCCCTTCATACGGAGCCAGGTGGAAAGTGAGCGGCAGGCTGTTCTCTTCCGCCGCATGAAAGAGATTCTGGACGCGCGGATCAAGGATCGGCAGGTTGGCCGTGACTTCCCCGATGCCTTTGCAGCCTTTGTCCCGGTAATAGGCCAGCACCTTGTCGAGCGGCGCATGGCAGTTATTGTAACAGGCGCGCGGATCGAGGTTGCAGAACGGAATGAACCGCCCCGGATAATTCTTTGCCATCCGCAGGACTTCTTCATTGGACTGCATGATATGGGTGTTGTCCGGATTCAGCAGCGGCAGGATCACGGCCCGTTCGATGCCGACTTCGTCATAGCGCCCGATCAGTATTTCCGGGGTTGAGATGATTTGTCTGCCCGTGTATGGATTCGGGCAGGTCGGTTCCTGCACGGCGTGTCCGTGGATGTCGATGAACATGATGAAAACTCCTTTCGGCTGGTCAGTAGACGATCACTGCGGCGAGGTAAACGCACGGCTCCGGTCCGACACATTCCATGGCATGTTCTTCCCCGGAACGGCAGATCGTCGCATCTCCCGGACCGAGCTCGATCCATTCCCCGTTGTCCAGCGTGCGGACATGCCCCGACAGGATGTAATAGATCTCCTCTTCGCCCTGATGGGTGTGGACACCGACCGAACAGCCCGGCGCCAGCGTGAGACGCGAAAACTGACGGCAGCCGGAATGCATTTCCTCATTGGAATTCTTTTTCCAGATATGCTCGAAACGGACCGATCCGGTCCCTCCCTTCATCTTCTCCCGGATCTCGACCGGGTATTGGTCATTGAATCGGTGCATGTCATCCTCCTGCTTCTTACGACAGCCTGAAGATAACGGGAAGGCTCGAAAGCAGGGTTTCCTGAATGTAGATGACCCCGTTTTCCGTCCGGAATGATGCATCTTTCCATTGTCCGTCGGCCGCCAGTATTTTGATGCCGGCAGGCGTCTTTTTGCAGATGAGGGGGATCTCCTTCATCGCATCGTAGCTCAGGTTGATGAGCGCGGCCAAAAGCCCGCCGCCGGGCAGTTCGCCGCAGCGGAACATGATGTCCTGGTCTTCGGGACAGGTGACCGGGATGTCCGCCGTCTGGCCGCAGACCTTTTCCAGCCAGATCTTGCGGGCAGGATCGAGCGTGTAGTAATTGCCGGAGATCGGTTCGCACCAGACAAACACGAGCTTGCCGTTTTTGTTGCGGAACCTCGTCATGCCCGGGGCGATGTATTTGATTTCGGGCGAGCCGGCATATGCCGGTTTCACCAGTTCGGTGACGTTTTCGGCTCCTTCCGCGGGGATCAGCAGCCGCGTCCTCGGGGTGATGAGGTGGCGCATTTTGAGCGTGCTGCCGACTTCGCGTTCGAAGGAGAAATGCGGCACGGTGCCGAGCGTGACGCCGAGATATTCGCCATAGCCGCGGTCAATGAGCATCTGAGCGGAGACGGCGTCGAGAATCAGGTTCTTTTTGACGATCTGATCCAGTTCGGCATCGGTGAAATGCTTGACCATGTCGGCGCCCAGCATGAAACATTCCGCTTCGGGATCGCCGGGCTCGCGGAACGAGAACGAGATCCCGAGCTCGCCGAGCACGGAGCAGAACCATTCCGGCGTCGTGAAATAATCGGGATATTCCAGCGGCGTGAACTCTTTTTCCAGATTGACCAGCGGAACGGAAACGCCTTTCCACCGGATGCCTTCGACCGCCCTGGTAAGTTCATCATAGAAAGGCATATATTCCTTCATCTGTTTTTCGTAACGGACGTTTTCTTGTCCCTGCGCGAAGTTGATGAAGTTTTCGATCCAGGTTTTCGAGCCTTTGAGGCCGCTCAGGATGGCATTGGTCAGATGGGTATGGAGCCCGGCGCAGGTCTGGCTGTAGCGGTGATGCGGATAGGTATCGGATTCATCGAGGATGAATTTGACGCTGCCGCACGCCTTTTTCATCAGGGCGGTCTTGTAAACGTTCTGCGGATAGTTGAGGGCGAAACAACGGCCGTAGAAAGCATTGCCGACCCGGATGAACGGTTCCGTATTCGGTCCGGCGGCAGCGAGCGCCATGCGTTCGAACATCAGGTGTTCCCGGCCGGGTCCGGAGATCCCGCAGGGGATGGTGGGATCGACGCTGTCGATCGCTTTGCGGATGCGGGCGCAGAATGCCTCCAGGGAATCACGCCGGACTTTTTCAAACTCGATCATGATCGGATCGTCTTTTTTTGCATGGGTGACGAGTTCGATCAGTTCTTCCTGCGTATATTTTTTGGAGAACTTGGCGCGGTGCAGCGGACAGAAGCATTCGAGCTTGTCGTTGTCGAGCAGTCTCGTATCGTCGTCGAGCAGGAAAGTCACCGGTTTGAGCGCGGCCAAACCCTTGACGGCAAAATCGCAGTACTGGAGGAATTTTTCATCGAGCGGGCACATCCTGCCCTTGGTCGTTCCGGTGTGGTTGATCGTAGGCTGGAAGAGGTGCACGGAGGGCGAAGAGGAACTCCAGCCGTGTCCGAGGAAAGACTGCAGCAGGATGCCGAGTTCGATATCGGAGTCTTTGAGTTCTTCTTTGAGTTCGCCGAAAGCCCGGATGAAACTTTTTGGTTTCAGGTAGGGATCATCCCCCTCGGGATTGAGCGTCATGCTGCACAGCAGGATCTTCATCCCGGTCGCCTCGCTGTATCGCTTGTATTCCGCCGCCATCTTTTTCACGTTGGACGGCATGAACGGCATGATGTTGAAAAATTTCATGTTCTTTTTCCTTTGGTTCCTGGTTATTTTTCTTCCACTCTGAAATCGTCGAAAAGGGTGGTGCAGTCGGGCGTTCCGCCGCTGCCGATCGTTACCATCACACTGTCGCTTTTGCTCCATTTGCCGGTGGCCGGAACGGTGAAGACCAGCGTGATCTTCTGCCATTCGCCGGTGGCGTCAACGGATTTGGAAACCGGCGGGATTCCGGTGAAGGCATTTCCGGTCCGTGCCTGGATAGAAAGGCTGATCCTGCCCTGCCTGACACTTTTCTTCGCCATGACGCTGAAGGTGTAGGTCTTGCCGGGGATGATCGGATAAGTCTTCAGGAAGCAGCCGCCGGGTTTCTGTCCCGTTTTGATCTGCAGTGCGCGGGAATTCCCGATGCCGTCTTTGAGGACCTGCGAAAATTCCGTGTCATGCTTGGACGTCTTCCAGCTGCCCCACATCTTGTCCATCGGATCATGGGCCGGATAGAAAGACTGCGGCGGGAAGCCGATCATGCGGAAATTCCGGGCCGGAATTTTGATCTTGAACTTGCCGTTTTTGGTCTTGAGTAGTTTGTGAGTCCGTTCCTCCATGATCTCGAAATCGCCCTGGGCAATGGCGGAAAGATCGATCTCGGCGGTCTGCGGCCGGTATTCGCGGTTGCCGACGACCACCAGATATTTCTTGCCGGGACATTCGAACCAGGTGACCAGGACTTTCGGATTCGAACTCCTGATGTCCTGGTTTTCGCTGTAGAGATGGCAGACGGTCTCGGGCGAATCGACTTTGTATTTTTCGAGGATGTTCCAGTAGGCGATCGTGGTCGGCGTATGGGTGTAGAAACTGCTGGTTTCGACATCGTTGAGCGCGAGCATCGTGAGCATCGCCTCGGTGGGTCCCGGGGTGCGGTAGATCAGTTTTTTGTCTTCATAATATCCCAGTGCAGGCAGGAACACCACGCCGATGCCGAGAATATCGCGGTTGTATTCGGTCTGATAGATCTCATCCGGGATCTCATCGGTGTAGCACCAGAGATTGCGTTTGATGTTCACGGTATGCTGTTCGCCCGGGAACCAGTAATCGGCCATGCCGCACTGGAACGGGTAGAACGACCGCTGACCGTGACACATCACGGTCCGGCCGTTGCGGTGGGCCAGCGCCACGGTCCGTTCGATGAGCTTGCGCTTGCTCAGCATTTCGTTGGGATGGATCTCTTTGCCGAACTTGTCCTTGAACAGGCATTTATGGAATTCGTTGCGGCATTCCACGGAACCGCAGTGGTCGTAATAGATCTCGCCGATACGGTCGCCGTAAGGATGCTTGTAAAGGGTCTGCTGGTTGTTGATGAGATAATCCTGGAACGAAGTCTTGTTGCAGAACAGCAGCAGCGGATAACGTTCGACTTTGTATTTGCCGTTGCCGAGCGGGATATGGTGCGGCATGAGGCAGACGGTCCCGCGCGGGATGGCCCAGTATTTGCGGAAATACTGGACGCAGGGATTTTCCTCCGTCAGGGCGTTGGCCAGACCGTAGAGCGAACGGCTCATCGGCCGGCAGTGCTTGACCCTGACCGCAAAGTCGGTCGGATGGGGCAGGAAGGTGCCGACCCCGGTCGTGCCGCCGTTGCCGCCGGCATCGTGGATCGGATAGTTGTTGCCGCGGCGCATGGCCCGGTTGTGGACCGGCAGCGGGCGGGTCGGAGTGGTGATGAATAGAACTTCATACGGGACCGCATCGGGCATCTTGACGGTTTTCTGGATGATCTTGACTTCGCAACTGCCTGTCCCGCGGTCGGCGAACAGGATCGGCTGGCCCTGGTCGAAGATCCAGTTGGCATAATGTTCGGTCCCGAAAGCGAAACCGCCCTGCTTTGAAACGAGCCAGAGCATGTTTTCCAGACTGGCCGCGGGGAACGCGAACTTGGTGCGTTTGGTGCTCTGAAGCCGCGGCGCCATCAGATAACGGCTGAATTCCGGGGCAACCTGCCAGTCGAGCGTCATTTTCCCGATCGTCGGATTGCCGTTCACGGTCCAGTGGAATTTGATCAGTCCGTCGTATTCGACCGTGGTGGCGTAATCGATGGTGAAACCGTCCGCCTTGCCGCTGCCGGTGAAAGTGACCGTCCGGTTCGTATGGGATGTTTTGCCGGCTTTCCAGCTGATCCTGGCATCGCCGATCCGGAGCTGAGGAGCCTGCACGAACAGTTCTTTGCCTTTGATGCGGATGGATTCCGGAAGCGGACCGCTGCCGAACTTGTAGACCCGGTTCCAGAGGGTCACGGTCCTTCCTTCCCAGCGGTAATCTTTCCAGAGCGCGGGCACTTCGTCTTCATCGCCGAGTCCGTTGTAGGCAAAGGAAAGGTCGGGCCGGATGATGCTGGCGATGATCTTATGTTTGCCGGCGATCGTGCTTTCGAGGGTATATTTGCCCGGCACGGTGATGCCGCCGATCATGCGGCAGCCGCTGTCCTTGAAGGTCCAGGAACCGGTCTGCGTTTTGCCGTCGGGCCCGGTGAGCTTGAAATCGATTTTCAGTCCGGATTTTTTCATCTTTTCGGCCAGGTCGGCGGGCAGGGCGGCGAAATCGTATTCGACCTCGATCCGGTCGAGCTTGTCGCCGCGGCCAGTGTCCACGCCGTGAAGCTTGACCTCATAATCCTGAATGGCGACCGCCGATTTGTCTTTCAGGAGGCGGGCATACTGGTTTTTGATTTCGGCATGAGAAAATTTGCGGGTGTAGACTTTGAAGTCATCGATGCCGACACCGTATTTATGCACATCTTCATAGAACTTGCTCTTGATGCCGATAAAACCCGATTTGACGTCGATATCGGCGACCTCCCGGTAATTGGCGCCGAGCTGGGCTTCCTGTTTCAGTTCGCCGTTGCGGTAAAGGGCGATCTTGCCGTTGCCCCAGGATGCCGCGATCTGGCACCATTCGTCCTGCTTGACGCCTTTCATGTTCATCTGGACCCGGCTGCACGAAGGCGCAATGCTGTTGCGGTAATCGAAGTAGATATAATCGGCATACTCATAGAGCCTCAGGTCGACCTGGCGTTCGCCTTTCTTCCTGCTCTTGTAGCTGTGTCCTTCCGGCGGCTCGATGCCCCAGGACGGATCTTCGCCGAAAACGATATTGAACAACGCGATGTTGCCGCGTTTGACGCCTTTGGTATCCTTGGTGCCCGGAACATAGTCCGTGGCCTTGTACCAGAAGATCACGGTCCCTTTATTCGGATCGGCATTCCTGAGCAGCGGAAGCTTGAGATTTTCGCCGGGGATCGGCAGATAAGCCTGTCTCCCGTCGAAGCCGACGAACATGCGCAGCATCAGATTGGTGTCCCGCATCACCGGCGAGAGCTTTTCCCCTTTGGCGAAGTCGGCGTTGACTCCGTGCGAGTCGAAGGTCACGGCCAGTGAAAGGTCCTTGTCGGCCAGTTTCTGTTTCAGCGGCAGCTGTTCGTATTTCTGCGCCGATGCCAGGACGGACATCAGGCAGAACATTCCGATGAGACTGATTTTCTTCATGGTTCTTTCCCTTTCTGTCGTTATTCTGACTTTTCAGATTTTTTATTATCAATGGAACGGACGGAATTCCGGCTTCGGAGTTTCGTGCAGCGCCATGTAACAGCAGGCGTGTCCGAGGGCCGGTGCCTCCTGCTTCAGGATGACCCGGCGGAACGGCCGTTCCGGACCGCGTCCGAATGAGCCCGTCGCGATCAGGTTTTCGCCCGGTCCTCCCTCGCAGACCGTCTCTTCCGCACCATTGTCATCCAGCAGCAGTTTCCACTGCGTTGAGGAACGGAAATTGACCGAAAACCAGATTTCTTTTTCCGGCAGGAATTCCGGGGGAAGGGTCCAGATCAGGCCGCCGGGTCCGGCCGGGTTGTGCCAGCCCCAATGCGTCTGCACCGGCAGCACGTCGTCCCAGAAACCCTTGTCGGACATCATCCAGAACGTATTTCTGGCCAGCACGCCGTCCGGACACCAGTAACGGACCTCCAGCGGTTTCTCGTCGAACATCCCGCGGTAGCCTTCGGAAAAATTTTTCCGCGCCTGATTGTCCAGTGGTTCGATATACGTGATTTTGCCGTTTTCCACCTCGACGAACCGCGATTCGCCGAGCGCTCCGGTCAGCACGATCTTCTTGCCGCGCCAGTCCCAGGCGCTGTTGAAATGCAGATGGGCGGCGAACACCCCGATGACTTTGTCATTGCGGATGAGCTGCCGGATCAGCGGACCGGAATCCCAGAGCAGGCAGCAGGCATCATCCGGACCGCCCGCCGGAATGATATGCGTATGGAGCTGGATGATGACCGGCAGAGTGGACGAATCGATGGTCTTTTTCATCCATTCCTGCTGCTGTTCGCCGAGCTTGTGCGTGGAGGCGTCGAGCACGATGAACCGGATGCCGCCTTTTTCGAAATAATAGTAAGGACCGAGCCCGTCATAGACCACGATGACCGGCGGCTGGGCTTTGCGGTTGTACGGTTCCGGCAGGCGCTGCTGAACGGAGAAGCATTTGGTATTGGCGTTCAGCATTTCGAACCAGTTGGTCGTCCACACCCACACCGGATATTCCCCCGGATGGAAATGGAGTTCCGTATCGCGCGGAAACCACGACTGCATCGTCTTCATGTAATCGCCCATGTCGTGATTCCCGCGGATGAGCATGCATTTGTCCTTGATCGGGGAATAGAGTTCGATGAAACGCGCATACTGTTCCGGCCGGCCCGCATCGGTCAGGTCGCCGCAGACAAAGACCAGATCCGCCTGTTCCGCCCGTTTGATGAGCCGTTCGCTGATTTCCCGCTCCCTTTCCGGCATACCGGATCCGAGATGCAGATCCCCGATGTACAGAATTTTCATGTTGCCCTGCTCCTGTGACGGTTTTCCCGATGTTATTCCTGACAGGACTTTACAGTAGCACATTATTCCGAAACATCAAGCAGAAAACGGCAAAATAACCGGACCAATTCAACAAATCCGTCAAAATCGGTTTCCCGGAAAAGTTTCAGGCTTTCCCGCACTTCATCATGCAGCAGTGATACAGGATGTGCGAACTCCAGGCGTGGCAGTCCGAACGCGGAAAACAGAACTCCTCCGGCAGGGTTTTCAGCCCGAGATTTTCCAGTTCGCACCATTGCGCCAGCCGCGCATCGAACATTTCCTGCTGTCCGTATTTCCGGCAGGCTTCCAGATAATAATGCGAGAAATAAATCCCGCAGGAAGTCAGCTTGTCGGCCAGCCGCAGACCGTCCCACAGCTGCGGCAGGGAATGCGACAGCATCGCCAGCACCTGCGCGTGTTCGGAATAGAACCGGTGTTCTTGGTCGTCCGCGAACAGCTGTTTTTCCGGCACGTAATAGATCTCCGAGACCTTCCGGAACAGGTTTTCCGATTCGGCTCCGTAATGTTTTTCCTGTTCCGGATTCCCGGCGAAATGTTCCAGTTCGGAAAGATCCTTCAGCGCCAGCACGATCAGCAGATTCAGGATCGAATTGGTGCCGCAGTCGCTGCCGAAGGGGATGCCGTGCTGCGGCCAGACCCAGTCGATGAAATTCCAGCCCGGCGGATACAGCAGTCCGTCCTCCTTTTTCGAACTGAGCAGAAAATCGGCGGCTTTCCGCGCCGCGGGCAGCATTTCACGCACGAACTCCCGGTCGGACCGATGGATCATGAAATCATGCAGCATCAGGATGAAGATCGCCACGAACGACGGGATCGCCTGTTCCACTTTCGCCGGATAACGGGAAAGCGTGGCGCCGGATCCTTTCTGCGACAGCGCGAAGAAGCGCAGTGCCTTGCGCGCCAGCAGATCGTCATCTGCCGCTGCATACGCGCACAGCGCCTCGATCCGGGCGTCGCCGATATACATCAGCCGTTCATAAAACGGACAATCCATGAAAGAGTCATGGCTGCAGCATTCGAGAGTCCGGGCCGCCATCCGCAGCGCGCCCCGCCACGGTTCCGGCATCGCTTCGTGATCGAAACGGAACCGATAGGGATAGCCGTGCCGCCGGAAGACCATTTTTTCCACTTTTGCACTGCCGGTGCAGCGGATCTCCGCATAACGGCCCGCCCGCCACTGCAGATCGGTGAAACTCAAACTTCCGTTGACCTCGAAAACATCGAATTTGCCGACCCGGAACGAACCGTCCCGCCGTCCTTTTTCACCTTTGAGATTGTGATGGTTGAAACTCGAGGTCAGATATCCGGTCTCGCCCCAGCGGATGGACACCGTGCCCTGTCCCGAAAATTCCCACGACGGCCACACGCATTCATAATCGGCAAAACGGACCAGTCCATCTTCGCAGGTATAGTCCGTGACCTTGTCCCGGAGCAGTTCCGGCAGGGTCGGCTCATGCAGTTCCCGTCCGTCTTCGTAAAATTCCGGAGCCGTCCAGCCATCACCGCTGCCCTTGAGCCAGGCGGAATCATACCCGGCTGAAACATGGACCCGCGGCAGACTGCCCCAGTCTGGCCAGGCTTTTTCATAAGCCAGTCCGGTCATTTCGCGGCAGGTCCACGGTCCGGGCAGGGAACAGGCGAAGCCGGGACGGATGCTCAGCTGATTCGCCGCAGCGTCCGCTCCGAAAGCGAGCACCCGCGCCACGAGTACATGCCGTCCCGGCGTCAGCTGCAGTTTCACTTTGCCTTTGTACCACCATTCCGGTGCGCCGAGTTCCGGACCGGCAGCGACCAGTTCGCCGTCGGCAAACCATTGGCATTTTTCATCAGCGGTGTATTCGAACTCGAGACGTCCGGAACCGTCCGGTTCGGCTTCAGTGCGGAACAGCGTGATCCGCGGAGCCGGGTTGGTTCCCGGCAGACGCATCCATTGCAGTTTCATGATTCGTTCTTCAGCGGATTTTGGGTTTCTTTTTCCAGGCGCCTTCGCCGAACGGCGCGATCACTTCAGCAGCCTGAAGTTTGCTGCCTTCGGGACCCGCCAGCAGCCACGGTCCGCCGGAAACGAAATTTTCCCGCGTGCCGTCCTGATAAACGACCCTGAGTTCGCAGAGGATGCCGCAGGCGCCCATCACATTGCTCGCCTTGATCCAGAGCCGGTTTTCACCTTGTCTGACTTTCACCGGCAGTTCGGTGATGGTCTCCCAGCCGCGGGATTTCGGCAGTTCGGCTCCGTTGAAGCGGAATTCGCCGATGTCGTCCACGGCATAATACAAAGTCGCCGATTTGACCGGCTTGGAAAGCACGATTTTGCCTTCGGCGATCACGCTCTTCTGGCTGGTCAGATGGCCTTTCGCCCAGATCCAGGAGGCTTTGCCGAGATAGGGCTTGCCGTGTTCTTTCAGCGACAGCTTGAACGGATCGGGCGCCGATTCCAGTTCATCGTCTTTCGCCGGCAGCTCATAAGCCGGTTTCGGCAGCGGCGCATTCCCGTAAACCGTGACGCTCCAGGGCGGCAGGTCGCCTGCATCCGGACCATCGAGTTTTTTCAGGTCGGCAGGCAGCTTGACCGAGGCTTTCTTAGCCGTTGGATTCTCCACCACCACATACTGATTTTTGCCGCTGCGGTATTCCACGGCGAAGAGCGGAGCCGGGACCTTATACGGCGTCCGCGGCAGCACCAGCATGCCGGAAAGACGGTGGAGATGGCGGACCGCATCCATATTGTCCCTATAGAATTTTTCCGAGCGCACATGGCTGGTCCCCCACCAGAAGACTCCCGTGCAGCCGTGGATCCAGGCATCCATCTGCATGAAATGCAGTTCTTCGGGGGTCGGATATCCGTCCTGTGCATCGGGATTGTGCATCGTTTTCCAGGACCAGCCCTGCAGATAGAGCCAGACCGCCTTGCGGTCATAGCCCGCCTCGCGGCAGAGCTCGGCATATTTGCCGACGCTGGTCATCATCTTGTCTTCCAGACCCGAGTGCATGCTCGGAGCCGGGACCGGGTAGATGTCCACGCCATAGGCATCGCACGCGCCCGCCACCTGACGGTGCGTATCCAGGCCGCCCCGCGGCGCTTCATTGATCCAGACCGGGTGATAGGGATCGAATTCGCGCATCAGCCGGTAAGTTTCTTCCAGACATTTCAGCGGCATGCCCGCCCAGGCGGGCTCGTCCACCATGAAATAACCGAAAAACGCCGGATGGTTCCGCATTTCCGGCGGAAACATAATGTATTTGTTGTGCAGGAAGGATTGTTTTTCAGCCGTGCTGAGCTGATGGAGAACTCCGCAGTGGAACAGTACCTTCAATCCCATTTTCTCTGCCGCATCCAGCATCTCCAGACCTTTGCCGTGTCCGCCGAAACCGAAGACCAGGTTGACGCCATTCCGGGCTCCCTGATAAACACCGCCCTTGAACGAGTAGGCACCCGAGCGCGGAATGGTATTCGGGACCACCCGTTTCCCGTTGACATAGAAGAACAGATCCGGCGCCAGCACCACTTCGACTTTCGCCTTCGCCAGTTTATGGATATCCTGCGTGACCGTCCTGCCGTTGCTGAACTTCACCGTCAGCGGCACGGTCAGAGAATTGCCGACAATCAGACCGGAGGCGTCAAAACTGAACTTGCCGGCCGAAGTCAGCTTTCTGACTTCGCCGTTGAACCGGACTTCCGCTGAAGTGGCTCCTTTCGGGAAGACCACTTCGCCGCGGACATGCTTTTCCTCCGGACGCGAGCTGTAGAAACTGTTGCGGTAGAACGGTTCAGTGACGGTCAGCAGCTGCGACTGCGGCACTTCCGGTTCACACGCTTCCAGCTTGATCCGGTCGATCCGGAAAGACGATCCCGTCTGTCCCTGAAACTTCAGATCGATCGTTTTGCAGTCCGCCGGCACGGTGAAATTGAACTTTTTCTGCTGATACTGATCGCCCATGGCGTCGTCCCACGGAGCCTCGAAGGTCTTTTTCCCGGCGACCGCCGAAACGCGGTAGACATGGAATCCGGTGGCGTTTTTCGCTTTCCGGTTGCCGTAGATCCTGAACTCGAGCCGGTAATGCTGCCCCGGCCGGACCGGAACTTTTTCCAGGACCGCATTGCCCGTGGAGATCGACAGCTGCTCTTTATCGAAATCGGCATCGCCGTTCAGCTGCCAGGTGCCGCCCAGCAGCTTTTTTGCCTCAAAAGGGACTATGCTGAAATTTCTCCATTCCGCCCGGCTGTTTTTCTCAGCCTGCAGCACCAGATTGGAAGTAACGGTGAAATCACCCTTCGGGATGGAAATGCGGAACGACTGTTTCGTCCATTCCTTCGGCAGTTTTTTGATGCCGCTGCCGCTGGATTTCCAATCCCGCTTTTTGTTCGGGTAGATCTGGATCCAGCCCAGATACGTCCGGTAGTTTCCGGTTCCGCGGACTTCGAATGACAGCACATACTGGTCGCCCGGCTTGAAATCGGTGGTCTGCACCAGTAGCGTGGCTTTATCCTTGCCTTCCAGAATGGCCGTGCCGTTTTCATAACGGTAGAATTCCGCTTTGTTCCGCTGGGTCCAGTTGACCGGACAGCCGTTGGCAAGCATGGAAAAATCGTAATTCTTGAGTTTTCCCTGCGGTGCGACCTCCGTCAGCGAAAGATTGCGGATCTGCAGTTCCTTTCCCTTGAGCGCATTCAGGTAGAGCCGGTAGCCGCGGGCATTGTCGCCGGTATTGAAAAGATACTTGTATTCGGTAAATTCCTCCGTGCCTTTCTTTTGCCCCGCATCGGTATATCCGCGTTTTTTCTCCCCTTCCTGCCACGAACTGTAAAGCTGGAAAGTCGCGTCCGGCGAGCCTTTCGCCTCATAACTGAGCAGATAGCTCTTGTTGGCTTCGATCTTGATATTGTGCTGGACCGCGGCGAATTTCGGGGTGATCAGGATGATCCCGTTTTCACTTTTCTGCCGGGTCCCGGTCGTGTTCGCGAAGGACCAGTGCATCGGCAGCCCGGCCGGCGACTTTTCCGAATAATCCGGATTTCTGATCAGGTTTTCCGCCGCGGAACACCACGAGCAGACGGCCAGGATCCCGGCCAGCAAAATTCTCTTTTTCATAGGGGAAAACTCCTTTTTTTTGTTTCTAGTTAGGGTCATATATTTTTTCGAAAAACAGCGCTCAAGTTTTTTTGACAAACAACTTGCGTCATAAAACATTGATTTCCTCCAAGGATCTTTCATTTGCGAACGGACGGTCGGTCATTGAAGCGCCAGCGGGCGCATTGGAGCTGGGCAACTCCTTTTTCGGTGCGGAATTGATACCAGGCGGTCACCAGCGTGCCGTCGGCCAGTTCCGCTGTCGAGGCATAGCCCATATCCGGAGACGGACTGTCCTCGGAAATGATGATGGGTTCGGACCAGGTTTCCCCTTCGTCGGAGCTGACCCTGCAACGGCTTCCGCTTAAGGGTCTACGCCGTAAACCGTAACTCATCAGCAGACGTCCGTCATGCAGTTTCAGCAGGTGCGGCGGCAAGCCGTCCGCAACGGGGTGCAGACCGTGCCAGCTTTTGCCGCCGTCTTCCGAAACCATTTGCCAGGTCGCGCTGTGATTGATGCGGATTTGGGTGATGATTTTTCCGGACGCTGTTTCCACACTGTGGAGTTCACACCAGGTCCGCAGCTGGTGTTCTCCGAAATCGCCGGTGCGGAATCGGGAAATTTCCTGCCAGGTGAGGCCGTCATCCGTGGAACGCATGCAGACTATCTCTTCGGCCCAAGTCGAGGGTTGGATACAGCAGCCGCTGTCGGCACGCCCGCAGTAAAACAGCGAACCGTCGTGCAGAACAATCGGACCGTGGACATTATTGACCCCGATGCGGTATTTTTCACTCCAGGTTTTTCCCCGGTCGGCCGAACGCCGCAGGAAGAAACCGTGTTCCCGCTGCAGATCGCCGACGGTGATCGAATCTTCGACCCGGTTCCAGTGCGCCTGCGCCCCCTGGCGGTCGCCCTTGTCGACGTATGACAGACTGGTGAAATAGTTGAGCAGCCAGGTCCCCGCCGGGGTGACGATGATCCCCGCATCGCGGTCGTCCAGCGGACCATTGCTCAATTTTCGGGGCTTGCTCCAGGTCTTTCCGCCGTCGGGACTTTCATAAATCAGCACCCGTCCAAAGGGGTCCTCATGGGCTTCCCGTTCGCCGGAACACACCAGCGCCAGACGGTCGTTCCCCATATTGCACACGGTAGGCCAGCCATGGTAATTGAGTTTCTCATCCGTTTCGATCCATTGGCGGTCCAGAATGGTAATCCCGACCTGAACCCCATTGCCGTAAGGACCTTCGAGTAAAACTGCATCAGACATCATGATTGATCTCCCATATTGAAGAGCCAATTTCAAAACGTTTTGGCTCATCTTGTTAAAAAGTTGTTTTTTTCAGCGTCAAACCATTTTTGACGCATCGACTGCGATTTTTTCTTGAAAAAGCCACGAAAAATCATGTTTCAGGGCATAACCCTCCTGGCCATTCGCAATTGACTTTGTTTTATAAACAGCTTCGGATCAGAAATGTGCTGCATGATGTTCAATCCCGTTTTTCACCGGTGAATTCCTGAAACGTCCGGCGGATATCCCGGCATTTCGCCCCGAGGGCGCCAACATCCGAGCCGCCGTTGACCAGATCGTAACCTTCTTCAAAACATGCGGTCAGGGAGGGCACCGACACCGTGCCGGCGAATTTGCCGTATTTGTGCGCCGTCTTCACCACCAGCTGACGCACCCGGGTGATCTCCGGATTGGCGAAATTGCACGGATCGCCGATCGCGTGGCTGAAATCGCCCGGACCGAAAAAGATCATGTCGATTCCCGGCACCTGGCAGATCTTGTCCAGCTGGCTCAGCGGTTCGGGGTCCTCGATCTGCACGATCACCAGACGGTTTTCATTGCAGAATTTCATATATTCGCGGCCGTCCAGCAGACAATACAGACCGTCGGCATTGCCGCCGTCCAGCGGACGCAGTCCCACGGGCGCGAAACGGACCGTGTGCGCGATGTATTCGGCCTCTTCCAGGCTCATCAGATGCGGGATCATGATCCCGGCGGCATCGGCTTCCAGCGGCCGGATGTAATCGCTGTATGAACCTTTTGCAACGCGGACGATGGTATCCATATCATGCGCCTTGCCGGCCAGGATCATGTTTTCCATGGTGCTGTGGTCGGTGGGGACATGTTCCTGGCAGATCCAGAGGGCGTCGAACCCGGTGAGTCCGGCGATCTCCGCTACGCGCGGACAGGAGAGGTTGGATTTGAAGCAGAGGGCCTTTTTCCCCGCCCGGATTTTTTCCAGCACGCGGCTTTTTCTCGGTGTAATCATATTTTCCCTTCCTGAGATGTTTACTGCATTCTAAATTACCGGGAGAACTACGGATGCATAAAACCGATGTCCAAAATCATTTGAGCATGATTTTCAATTGGGAGAAGATCAATTCGCGGCAACATAATCAATTTCGACCTGTACTTTTGCATCATCATCAGTGGCGGGAAAACACACATTGCCGCCGCCGGTTTTTCCCGGAACAGCATTCGCTCCGGCAGACCGTCAGGATCACAGTCATCAAACGGTCTTTTTCATGGTTTCGATTTCCTTATTTGGTTATATGGTCATATCAACGGTATTTTTCATTCGGATCCCATCCCCAGCGGTTGGGGGTGTAATTGGTTCCTGCGGCAGGTCCTTTGTTCGCATAAACCGACTTGATCCAGTTGGTGGGATCCTTGGAGGAACCGTAACCATTGATAGGCGCCACATGTCCCGCCACATAAAGCGCATTGGCTTTCGTATTATGATTCGGGTAAACATAAAAATAGCTTCCGTTGTTCCAGGTCCAGGTGTAGGAATGGGCTGTATGCTGTCCGGCATTGAACATTGCAGTACGGGTTTCCGCTGCGGCTATCGTAAATGACGGCTGCTTGAACTGGCTCAGCTTGCTGTGGTTCAGATACTGGTAGTTATATCCGTAATCGGTCATCGGCCAGCTGTCCGCATCCACTACCAGTTTTTTTGCAGTATACAGACTTTTGAGATGGTTCTTGACCACGTCAGACGATGCGTTACGGCTTTCGAGGGGAAAACTCGGACAGAGAAAAGTCCTTGGCGGAATTTTGCTCTGTTCATGCAGGAGTCCGCCCCATTTGTCGGTTCGTCCGGAGGCATTTTTGGCGCTTGCCGCTGCTCTCGGAAACCTCAGATATGTATCATGATAATTCATGAGTCCGAGCGAGACCTGTTTGAGATTTCCGATGCATGACGCGGCACGGGCGGCTTCTCTCGCATTGTTCAGTGCCGGCAGCAGCATCGCCGCCAGGATCGCAATGATCGCGATCACGACGAGGAGCTCTATCAATGTGAAAAATTCCGGAAAAAACGTTTTGTTCTTTCTGCCCATTCTATCCTCCGTGAGTTGAAATGTGAAAAACGAATATTGTTCCAATAACAAATATAATCATTTTTCGGAAAAAAACCTTGATTTTTCAGCCGATTTATAGTATAATACTGCCAAAATGGAGTTTTTTACATGAGCCGGAAATATTTTCATTCCACCATGGACAATTTTGTCGGCGAGGGAAAATTGCCTCTCTGTGTGGTTTACCGCGCCAAGGGTCTGCATCCGGCCCGACTCTTCCATGACCACAATTATTCCGAGATCGTTCTCATCATCCATGGTCCTGCCCGGCATGTCCTTGATGGTGAAAATGTTCAAATCAACGGCGGGGATGTGCTGATCATCCATCCGGGCGCGGTCCATGCCTACGACGATACCGCCGAAATGGAGATCGTCAACCTGATTTTCGATCCGCTGAAACTGTCGCTCCCTCAGCTGGACGCGTTTTCACTGCCGCTGTTCCGGCGGATTTTTCCGGATGACCGAAAACCGTATCATTCAGCCAATCCGGCGGCACATCTGGAAAACGAGGATCTGGCCGAGGCGGTCCGGATGATCCGCAGGCTCGATGACGAAATCCGGAATCCCCAGGCGGGTAATCTGTTCTACAGCCTCGCGCTGTTCATGGAGATCCTTGTTTTCATCGCGCGGAAAAGCGGTCAGCAGAATGCGGAACAGCGGATGGGGTTCCTGATCGGCGATGCCATCCGCTACATGAACCGTCATTATGCGGAGCCGGTCGAGCTGAAGACTCTGGCCAGGATCGCAAAGATGTCTGAACGCAGTTTCTTCCGCCACTTCCACGCCAATGCCGGCTGTTCCCCGATCGAATATCTGATGAAGATCCGTCTGCAGCACGCCGGCGATCTGCTGATCAACAGCAACAGTTCCATTGCCGAGATCGCGGAGCAGTGCGGGTTTTACGACAGCAATTATTTCTGCAAACAGTTCCGGCGTGCGTTCGCGGTGTCGCCGCGGTCTTTCCGGCAGCAATACCGCTCCGGATGATTCAGTTCCTGCGGTCCATGGACCGGTAGCCGATCGCTTCGAAAAGATGTTCGCGGCGGATGGCGGCGCTGCCCGCCAGGTCGGCGATGGTGCGCGAAACCCGCAGGATGCGGTCGTAGGCCCGTGCGCTCAGTCCGAATTCTTCGATCGCATGACGGATCAGCGTTTCGGTCTGCGGATCCAGCTTGCAGTATTTGAGCAGATGGGACGGTTCCATCCGTCCGTTGCAGGTGATTTTCGTCCCCTTGAACCGTTCCTGCTGGATGGCGCGGGCTTTCATCACGCGTTCACGGATGGCGGCGCTTTCCGCTTTGGCGCCGTGAGCCAGCAGTTCGTCTTCCGAAAGCGCGGCCAGTTCCACATGCAGGTCGATCCGGTCCAGCAGCGGACCGGAGATCCGGGCGCGGTAATTCTGGATCTGCATCTGACGGCAGCGGCAGACATGCCGGCGGTCGCCGAGATGGCCGCAGGGACACGGGTTCATGGCGGCGATCAGCATGAATTCACAGGGGAAGGTGAAACTTCCGGCGGCCCGCGAGATCGTCACCGTGCCGTTTTCCATGGGCTGACGCAGCACTTCCAGGACCGTGCGTTTGAATTCCGGCAATTCATCCAGGAACAGGACGCCGTTGTGGGCGAGGGAAATTTCGCCCGGCCCCGGATTCGAACCGCCGCCGATCAGACCGACGTCGCTGACCGTGTGGTGAGGCGCGCGGAACGGACGGGTGCGGACCAGCGGCGAATCGGCGGGCAGCAGCCCCATGATGCTGTGGATCCGGCTGGTCGCCAGCGTTTCCGCCTCGGTCATCGGCGGCAGAATGCCGGGAAGACGTTTCGCAAGCATCGACTTGCCTGCCCCAGGCGGGCCTATCATCAAAAGATTGTGCCCGCCCGCAGCCGCCACTTCCATCGCCCGCTTGGCGGCGGCCTGTCCCTTGACCTCGGAAAAATCGGGAATGTCGGCCCAGTCCGGTTCGGCGAACAGTGCATCGGCGGCGGAAGGATCGACCGGCAGCAGTTCACCGCGCAGGGCGGCGATCGCTTCCGGCAGCGAGGCCACCGGATAGACTTTGAGTTTCGAGGCCGCCACGATCGCTTCGGAGACGTTTTTCGCCGGCACGATCAGCTTGCCGAATTCCTTGTGTTCGCGGGCCATCAGCGCCACGGAAAGAATGCCGCGGACTGGCCGGACGCCGCCGTCCAGCGCGAGTTCACCAAGAATCATCGCATCTTCCAGCAGGACCGGATCGACCGCGCCCGTCGCGGCGGCCAGTCCCAGTGCGATCGGCAGATCGAACGCCGCTCCCTCTTTCTTGAGGTCGGCCGGAGCCAGATTGACCAGCGTCGCGCCGGCCGGATGTTCATACCCGCAGGAATACAGGGCCGAACGGATCCGTTCGCGGCTTTCCTTCACCGCGGCGTCAGGCAGTCCGACGATCGAAACGATCTCCTGTTCGCCCCGTCCGGAAGCATGCACTTCGACTTCCAGCGGAATGGCTTCGATGCCGGTCAGGGCGGCGGAACCGGTATGGGTCAGCATGATGCGGCGCTCCTTTCGGTCGGATGTCAGAATTTTTTGTGGAGCAGGAAATAGAGCGCGGCGGCCGCACCGGCGTAGGAACCGATATCGCGCCGCAATTCGCTGGGAACCAGTTCGCAGTCCTTGAGCATCTCCTGCCAGCAGAAACGCGGCAGATATTTTTTTATCGGGTCGACATAAATATCCCCGATCGCCCAAGCCAGCGTGCCCAGGATCAGCCGTTTCGGATTGAACGTGTTGATCAGGATCCCCATCGCCTGGGCATTGCGCAGGGACATCTCGTCCCACACTTCCGCGGCCAGCGTGTCGCCGGCGCGGAATGCTTTTTCCAGCGCGATCATGTCGATGTCTTCCACTTTGCCGCCGGCGCACTGCACGATCGGATGATCGGGCTGATTTTTCAGCTTCGCCTGCAGATAAAGCGCGATGTTGCGTCCGGAACAGTAGGCCTCGTAGCATCCGTACATGCCGCAGCCGCATTTGCGGTCGCTGTGGATCTCCAGCACGGTGTGTCCGACTTCGCCGCCGTAAAGTCCGGTCCCGCGGACCAGCGTCCCGCCGGTCACGATCCCGGCGCCGATCCCGGTGGACATGGTCAGATAGATGAAATCATTCACGCCGCGTCCGGCGCCGAAGAAACCTTCCGCGAGCGCGCCGCAGTTGGCGTCGTTTTCGAAGAATCCGGGAATTCCGAGCTGTTCTTTGAGGTATTGCAGGATAGGCACATTGCGCCAGTGGATATTATTGGGCGGTGCGGTCAGGATGCCGTTGGCGACGTCGGCCGGTCCCGGTGCGGAGATGCCGAATCCGGCAACGTCGGCCAGTTTGAGCTGATTTTCCTGCACGATCTCTCTGGCGGCGGTGACCAGCTGCGGCAGAATGTCTTCCGGATAAGTGTCCTTGTTTTCGATCCGCCGGCTGCCGAGGATCTTCCCGCCGGTCGAAACCAGTCCGACGCCGATTTTGGTCCCGCCGATATCAAAACCCAGTACGATTTCTTCGTTCATGATAACATCTCCATCAAGAAAATTCGATAATGGAACAATATAATTGTGAAAGGTCTTTTATGCAAGAAAAAAAACGTATTTTTTTGCTTTGGGGCTTGAATTTTTACAATCCTGAGGTATGTTTAGGGGCATAATCAGCCGAAGTGGCGGAATGGCAGACGCACTAGACTCAAAATCTGGCGCTCGCGAGAGCGTAAGGGTTCAAGTCCCTTCTTCGGCACCATTTTCTGATCTTTTCTGTCATAACCTGCCGAAAGGCTGAAAAATTTATCATTTACTTCTCAGCGATCTGAAAAAACAATGGCAGATGATCGCTTCCGGATTTCCCCTTAACTATTTTATGCCATATTTTATAATCTCCGATTTTCTTTTCTCTGATTCGCCTGTCCATTGATTCTGACGCAATGGCCAGATCGCAGCAGTACCATTTTTCATTGGTATGAAAATAAGTTGACCGGGAGGTTTTTTCACTGCCATTTTCCAATATCATTTCATCCGCATTTCCATCGGTAATATCCAGAAGCTTCGGCCGGGTGGGATCATTTTCGCTGAAAAGCTGTTCAACTATATTACGGACATTAACTTCTTTTTCCTTCAAATCAATTCCCTCCCCAGTCAAATTGGTATCCCCGACGATCAGATAATCGTTCTGAGGAAGAACAAACTTTCTGGATCCATCCTGCATCTTGAGAATGATATTTTCCAGGAGTGTTTTATAAGCTATAGATTTATCTAATTTGTTGTGATTGGTCCACACTGCCACAATCAGGAATGGATCCGCGCCGTCCTTGCTGACAATATACGGAACCGCCATATTGGTTTCCTGAGAATCAAAAACCACCGACGGATACTCCTTCACCTCTTCCTCAGAAGGAGAACGCAAAGAAATCCCGCTTTCCGGCCGCACCCATGCACGGATTCCATAGTCGTTTTTATTAAACGCGGGGTGAAATTTTTCTTCCAACCCGTCGAAGATTTCTTCGGGAATATCCTTCGATTCAATGAAGATTGCAATATCGGCCTCTTTCGCGAGCGTCTCGAACTTTTCTTTTTGTTTGTTCTGGTTGAAACGCATATTCCAGACGGCAAGTCTGATCATTTTATCCTCCATGTCAGTTTGCATCAATATACAACTCTTTTTCCGAATTGCAAAATTGACGTTGTTTTGAATATAAGAAATCTGATATCATAAATACCTCAGCCGTGTTTCTTGCGGGCGGCGCCGGGCGGGAGCTTGAAGAATTGCTTGAAGGCTTTGGAAAATTGATAGGGATTGGAAAAACCGACCCGAAGCGCTACCTCCGTCAAACTCAGACTGGTGTTCTGCAGCAGCTGCTGGGCATATTCCATCCGGCGGCTCAACCGGTATTGACACGGCGTCATGCCGATCTGGGAACGGAAGACCCGCTGGAAATTGTCGCAGGACATGTTGATCTTCCAGGCGACCGCGCGATTGTTCAGCGTGAGATCCCGGTCCATCAGACCGATCGCCTGTTCGATCCGGGGATCGATCCGCGAATGAGAACTCCGCCGGTCCAGCGCCATCAGTTCCGCGAGATAATAGAACAGGACGGCATGCATCCGGACCACGAATTTTTCCTGTTCTTTGCCGAACCATTCTTCCACGCCGGAAAGAAGTTTCATCATCGGCGCGGCGGAAAAAACCAGCGGTTCGGTGGGCGGATATTCCATTTCCCATTCGAAATGCATATACAGCTGGGTAAACTGCCGGACGGACCGCGAGGAATAATTGATGTGAGGGGCGATCAGGATCACCTGGTCTGGAGCCAGCTCGATCACCCGGTCCCGGAAGAGGATCTGCGCACCGGGAGTCCGGTTCCAGTAAAACCGCCAGAATGGAGCATTCCGGTTCGGATTGTCCCAGGATTTTTCCATGGTCAGATAGGAATACTGGGTGATCCGGACCGAAGGAGGATCCAAGTCCCGGTTGAGGGTATTGACGATTCCGGTTTTTGACATTTTTTCTTCCTTTTGCGAAAACGGGAAATGCAAAAATCAACGCTTTTCCATGAAACATAATCCCTGTTTATCTGTTTTTCAACTGTGAAAAACCTCAAAATCCCCTTTTTTGATATCATATTTCCTTTTTTTGACATTTTATTTTCCAAAAAATCAAATATAATATATCAAAATCGACAGAATATGGAATCCGAAAATTTTATAGCCGGAAGGAATGCAATCATGATGGAAAACAGCAGGATCGGAAGCCGGGTCCGGGGCTCTGCCGGAAAACTTTTTATCGCAGCGGTCTGTTCGGGCAGTCTGCTGCTGTCGGGAGCGGAGGTTTTTCACTTCAATTTCCGCGATGCGGACGGCAAGAGTGAACTGAAATCTGGTGAAGCGGTTCTGAAGAGCCGGCGGGTGCCCCTGCTGGTGCAGCAGAACTGTCTGCGTCTGGCGCCGGTTCCGGAAATCGAGATCAGCGGCAAAATTCCGGACCTGACCCGTCAATTCACGGTTTCGGCCTGGGTGTTCAACAAGCGTGGGCCGGACAGCAATCCGATTCTGAGCCGGGGAAAAAGCGGGAGCAGTCAATTCCTGTTCACCACGGGCCCGGGGCTTTATACGCAGGTCCAGCACCGGAACACGGGGATCGTTGTCAGCGGCAGAATGCCGTCCCCCACGCACTGGCACCAGCTGACCGCCACCTATAATCAGGGTGAATACAAAATGTATGTGGACGGGAAACTGTTCAGCACGGGGAAAGGACTGAGCAAGCTGCCCGCGTCCGACGAACCATTGCTGGTCGGTATTGAAGCCAACAGCGTCCCTGGCGCCAGACTGCCGTTCACGCATGCGGACATGCTGCTGAACGACCTGCATCTGTGGGATCATGCGCTGAGTGCGGAAGAGATCAGGAAAGTGTATGAGTCGGAACGTTCCGCGTATCCGAAGGGAAATCAGATCCCCGTGACCACTTATCCCTGGCAGGCGATCCCGCCGTGTCAGCACTATACGCCGGAGGGCTTCGATCCGGCGCTGCTGAAAGAACTGGAACTGTCGAAAAAGTATCAGCCGGATCAGAAGGAAGCTGCGGTAAGGGTCAAAACCGCCAGAGTGGCCGGCGATCCGGGCGCGGCGCCGCGGCTACTGATCAACGACATCGAATACATGCCCTATATGAGCATGGGCGGTTTCTCGAATTACGGCCGGCAGGACTATCGTGCCTCGGCCATGGTGAGCCGGGATTTCGGAGCAGCGGGCATCAAACTGCGCCGCGCCACCATCCACATGGGGAACCATCCGACCATGAAAGACAATATCTGGCTCGGGAACGGGAAATACGATTTCAAGATCCTGGACGCCCAGATCAATTCCATTCTCAAAGGCGACCCCGCGGTCAAACTGGATCTTTACATCAGCCTGCATTATACGCCGGTCTGGTTCCGCAAGCAGCATCCGGACGAGCAGGAGGAACTGATGATGGCGAACGGAAAAAAGATCAAGGACTATACCGGCCAGCTGGGTTCGGACATCTACAAGCAATACGGGGAGCGCTGGGTGGCGGATCTGATCCGGCATGTCGAAAAATCTCCTTATGCGGATAAGGTCTTCAGCTACTCGATCACCGGCGGGATGTCGCGCGAATGGTATTGGCCGGGGACGTTCAGCGGACATGTGCCGGGCTATTCGAAAAACACGCTGAAACTGTTCCGGCAATGGCTGAAGAAACGTTATCCGGATCCGGCCGCGATGCAGATGGCGTGGAACCGGCCGGGGATCACGCCCGAGACGGCGGAAGTGCCGCTGCCGGCGGAACGGCGTTTCTCGGAAACCCTGCTGCTGCGCGATCCGGAGAAAAGCGTTCCCGTGGTCGATTTCCGTCGGTTCCTGAACGACCGCACGTTCGAATGTCTGAGCGATCTGGCCAAAGTTGCAAAAGCAGCCTGCGGCGGGAAAAAACTGGTCGGGACCTACAGCGGTTATTCGTTCAGCAACGATATCAAGGAACATGTCGGCGGGACCAGCATTTTCGGCCGCGTGGTCCGTCTGCCCGAGATCGATTATACCCAGCTGGCTCTGGTATACAATTACGGCCGTCTTTTGGGCAGTGCGGGCATGTGCGTGAATCCCTACAACGGCAGTTCCATGCTGCACGGAAAACTGCTGTTCCATGAGGCGGATATCCGTACGTCGGCGGCGCTGAGCGCCACCGGCCGGGAATGGTACCGCCGTCACCTGTCCGAACAGGAGACGGCTTGCGTCATCGAACGGAATCTGGCTTTTGCTTTGACCAAGGGCGATGGACTTTATGAGTGTCCGATGTACGGGATGAGCGCTTATCACAACAACACGATCCAGCAGGGATTGAAACGGGCGGCGGACATTGCCGAAAATGCCAAAAAACTGCCGCGCCGTTCGGCTGCGGAGATCGCGGTGATCTGCGATGAGGACAGCGCTTTGCATCAGCCCTGGCCGAATCCCAAAAACCTTTCTTTCTACTATCGTCTTTTCTACTTTTTCAACTGCGATGCGCCCAAGGCGGGAATGCCGCTGGATTTCTACACCATGGCCGACCTGAAGGAATCTTCCATGAAGGATTACAAAATGTATATTTTCCTGAATGCCTGGGAGGTTTCGCCTGCCATGCGTGAGACGATCCGGAAGAAACTCGAGCGCAACGATGCGACGTCGGTCTGGTGTTATGCACCGGGATATATCCGCAACGGCAGATTCGACCTCGCGGGGATGAAGGAACTCACGGGATTCGATTTCCGGATGCAGCGCAGCGAAAAGACCGCGACGCTGGTGCCGCAGAACGGGTCGCCGATCTTCAAATACCGTCCGGCGGCACGCAAGATCTGGTGCGATCCGGTGTTTATTCCGGAGAGCAAAGATCTGACCGTTCACGCCTCGAATGCCGGACAGCCGGCGATGGTCGAACGCCGAGAAGGAAAACAGCGGATCATCTACACGCTTCTCCCGCTCGATCACCGTCTGCTCCGGGGGCTGGCGGAATATTGCGGGATCCATATCTGGCTGGACAGCGAAGACGCCTTCGGAGCCAACGACAGCCTGATCATGATCCATGCGGCGTCCGCGGGCGAGAAGACAATCAGACTGCCGCGCAAAGCCACGGTCCGCGATGCGCGCACCGGGAAAGTGATCCGGGAAAACAGTGACAAATTCACAGTGCATCTTGACAGATTCGAAAACGGGGTTTACATTTTGGAATAATTTGACATCAATAACAGATAACCACGAAAGGAACAGCATTTTATGGATTTGAAAGATCTGGCCGTGAACGGCGGACCGCGTGCGATTTCGAAATTGCCGGACCGTTTCCATTTCGGCGAAGAAGAAAAAGCGGCAGTGGTCGACCTGTTCGACCGCTGCAGCGCCAAAGGCGGAGTGCCGGGATATAACGGACCGGAAGAGAAAGCTTTCTGCGAGGAATTCGCCGAATTTCTGGGCGGCGGATACGCGGACGGGACGAATTCGGGAACCAATTCGGTATTTGCGGCCCTGCGGGCATTGCATCTGCCGCCGTTTTCCGAAGTGGTCACGGGGTGCATCACCGATCCGGGCGGAGCCATGCCGGTGGTCCTGAACGACTGCATTCCGGTTCCCGCGGATACGGCGCCGGGAAGCTTCATGCCCGGGCCGGAAGAAATCGAGGCCCGGATCACGGAACGGACCTCGGCCATTCTGGTCGCGCATATTTTCGGCGATCCGGCGGACATGCCCGGGATCCTGCGTGTGGCGGAAAAGCATCATCTTCCGGTGGTGGAAGACTGTGCGCAGGCGCATATGGCCAGGATCCACGGCCGGAATGTCGGAACGTTCGGCGACCTCGGCAGTTTTTCGCTGATGTTCGGAAAACATTTCTGCGCCGGCGGACAGGGGGGAGCGGTCTTCACCCGTTCGCAGGAACTCAGCCTGGAAGTCAAAAGCAGTGCGGACCGCGGCAAGCCCATCGGAAGACCGGCGGGAACCACCAATCTCTTCCCCTCGCTGAACTGCAATATGGATGAGATCCATGCGGCCATTGCGCGGGTGCAATTGAAGAAACTGCCGGAAATCGTCCGCCGCCGGAGCGAGGCGGTGAAGTGGCTGTGGAGCCACGGACTGGAAAAACTCCCGGAGATCAGCTGTCCGCAGCTGAACCTGCCGGAAGGTTTCGAAAGCTGCTACTGGCGGATGCGGGTGGAATTCCATCCCGAGTTCATGAAGTGCTCCATGATGGAATATATCGCGGCGCTGGCGGCGGAAGGCCTGGTCGCGATGGGGTACCATTTTGCCGTTCCGTTCCGTCAGAGCTGGTATCTGAACCGGCGCGATTCCTTCCCGTGGAATGCGCCGCAATACGCCCGTTTCAATCAGGATCATCAGCTGGACAATGCGCAGAAAACGCTGGATTCGCAGTTTATTGCTTTCATTCTGGAAAGTTACGGGGAAACCGAACTGCGGCAGATCGTGGATGCGTTCGGCAAACTGCATGAAGTCCTGGCCCGATGAACTTTGAAGAGCGACCATGAAAATCAGATCGACAGACATAAAACTTTGAAAAAGGAGAACCTGAAAAATGAAACATGACTCACGGAAACACCGGCAGCACCTCGGACATTTTACTTTGATAGAGCTCCTGGTCGTGATCGCGATCATCGCGATCCTGGCGGGGATGCTGCTGCCTGCCTTGAACTCGGCCAGGGAACAGGCACGCGCGACCGACTGCATCTCCAGACAGAAACAGGTAGGACTGATGCTGCTGCAATATGCCGAAGATTCCAGCTTGATCTCCTTGCCGCCCCAAAGTTATACGGACAGCGATACTGTGAGAAATTATACCCAGAGACTGTGGAAATACGGTTATGCCGGCCGGAAATTCTCGACTTCCGACAAGGATAATGCCGCCATTGTCCGGTCGGTCCACAAGCAGTTCCTCTGTCCCAGCCTGGCGCCGTCCACCAACGGCAAATATATGCAGGCCAACAGCACAGCGTTCGGATATTTTGGCAATCAGGCCTATGGGATGTTCTATTTTCCCGGTTCCTCCGACGGGTCCAACAAAAACCCTACGCTCTATTCTTTTGTTTCCCAATTCTTACCGAATAATGCTTTTTCCCGCGCCTATATCCTGAAACGGCTTCACAAGCCGTCCAGTTACGGCTGGGTCGCAGACAGTTATGTGGGTAAAAAAGACGGTGTCGTGTTCGACGGCATGGTCTATGCGATCGGGCTTCAGAAACTGAGCACGCCTTTCCAGCCGGTGTCGGGAACCACTGCCGGGGTTGCCCCTGTCCATAAGCACAGCGCCAACATCCTGATGTGCGACGGCCATGTGTCCAAAAACCAGATCAATGACATCGCCGTCCTGGGCAACAAGGACTGGGTCGCCGGCAATCAGGGCGGAGTGAATTTTATCAACCTCCCATACTATCTGTTCTGATTCCGGATCATCGGACTGAGGCTGTTGATTCCTGTTTTTGATATTTTTTTCAAAGTATTCAAAAACAGGAATCATATCCCAGCAGTTTTTTTAACGGAGATATTCTGAAATTCCCTTTTTTGATATTTTATTTCCTGTTTTTGACATTTTATTTTATTGTTCATGAACTATATTTGCCAATGAACGGGTTCATCGCCGTGGCACTCGATCGGTGCTTGGACCGTGATGCGTCTGATTCAGGGAAGTCTAATTTACAAATGAAAGAGCCTCGTGGTATTGAAATCGGCTCGGGAGGAATGTCATGAAGAAAGTCATCAGTCCTTTTACCTTGATCGAGCTCCTCGTTGTGGTTGCGATCATTGCGATCCTGGCGGGAATGCTGCTGCCTGCGCTGAAATCGGCGAGGGACAAATCACAGCAGGTCAACTGTCTTTCCAAACTCAAGCAGATCGGAACCGCCACTCAGATGTATATAGACACCAACCGGGAATGGTTCGAACCTTCCTCCGGGCCGTGTGCGGTACCCTGGGGAACCTTGACTTTGCCATGGATCTTTTTCATTGCCCGGGAAATGGGCGTCAAGTCGGAATCTCCCGCTTTCTGGAACGCCAATGCCTCCGCAAGCGGAGTTCAATCGATCCCGCATCATCTGTTCAAACGGTATGTCTGCGATGCCAATGAGATGAAATATATCGCCATGGTCGGCGCCAATCCCACCAACTACCCGTATTTCCTGACCAATTACATCGTCAACCAGCAGCTGTGCGCAACTTACCGGAAACAGGATGCGGATCCTTGGGGAACTTATCCGGGGAAAAAGATCAGCCAGATGAAACATCTTTCCAAGACCGGACTGCATTGGGATGCGCTTCCGACCAACACCACTGCATACCGGGGAACCACGAACACGATAACGGTCACCAATGCGACATACAACTGCGTCGGCCGTCCTCACGGCGGCAAAAAGGTGGCGAATCTGCTCTACGCAGACGGACATGCCGTCAGCACCGTTCCGGCGCCTTATCTGCCGGTCGTTTTCTCCGCCGGCAATGTGCTGTGGGAAGGATCGGAGCCGAATTTCCAGTATTTCAAATGACGCTTGGATCAAGCAGCGCAGAAACAGGATTCAGTATTTTTTTTAATAAGTTGAAACTAAACAGGAGGAACAGGGTTATGAACATTCGGTTTGCAGTGATCGTTCTGGCTTTGGCAGTCTGCGGATTGCAGGCGGAGGAAGACGGCGAAAATCTGGTCAGGAATTCCGATTTCAAGGAACAGAAAAAATATTGGCAGATGAACCCCGGCACCACTTTCCAGGACGGGATCGCCACGGTTCCTCTCACCAATGTGCGGAAGAACGATCCGAACACCGTTACCGCGTCCGTGGTCCAGAGCATTCCCACGATCAAACCGGGGAAATATGAATTCACCGCATATTACAAAGGCGAGTTCAGGAATCTGTTTGTCGTTTTCCGCGGCTATAAAAAGGACAAGACACAGGTCAATATCGTGATCAAATGGCTGCATAAGAAGGATTTTGTCAAGGCGGGGGACAAGCCCGGCTGGTATAAGTTCTTTTATGTCGGCACCGTTCCGGCCGACGTGGTCCGGGCCAGTCTCCATATCGAACCCTGGGGCAGCAAGGGTCAGACGATGCAGATAACGGGAATCGAACTGGCGGAAGCCGAATAACATACCGGAGACGATCCGGCTGGAAGGACCAACTGAAATGAATATGAAACATCTGTCTGCCGCGTTCGGCATACTGACCGCCGGCGTGATTTCCGCGATCGAGATCAGCACGTTTTATCCGATGGGAAAAATGGGTATCTTTTTTCCGGAAGAAACCCCCGAATTCCAGATCGAACTCAAAGATCCGGCGCCAACTGTCTCCGGCACCATCACGGTCAGAAATTCCGCCGGAAAAATCATCGATACGGTCAAGCTGAACCTGCCGACCGGCAAATTGAACAGGATCGAGCTCGCCAAACCCGGGAAAAACGGGTTTTTTGAACTGGAAGCCAGATTCGGCGGCGCGTCCGCAGTTGCCTCCATGGTCATTACGCCCAAGGTGCAGAAGCTGGATCCGTTTTTTCTCATCCATCCGTTCCACTGGAACAATCCGGACAGTTTCGCAGCGG
>Ga0265298_10001132_pt1 | contig 39199 bp, 28 predicted proteins | sample AusTroGonzalo_MG_3_FD_193486 | JGI IMG/M metagenome (GOLD analysis project Ga0265298, IMG submission 193486) | Bovine rumen microbial communities from tropical cattle in Woodstock, Queensland, Australia - Gonzalo_01 | ecosystem: Host-associated > Mammals > Digestive system > Stomach > Rumen ... | reverse complement strand
CTTTATGTTATACTCGCTTGCACTTGATGAGTATCTTCTCTTCTGGATGCAGGGTGGTGGCAAAGAGATAGGTGTCACCACCTTCTGAAAGATGAAGGCGTTTGCGTAATTCGGCAACAGAAGTGGGAAAATTGCGGACGGTGAGGTTGGCTTTGCTGAGGTTACTCAGCTGGGATTTGAGTTCTTTCTTGCCAAAACCACTCACGGCTTCTACTTGAAATATGCGACCTGGAAAATCGCCGATGAATTGGTTAGAAATGTAGAGATGACTATTGGCGTGTAGCTTCTGTAATCCATAGCGCTGGGCCACACAGCGATAGGCACCAGCCTTCATGATGGAGGCATTGGGCTCATATAGGTAAAGACTGATTGACTGAGCCAAGTCAGAGGCGGTTTGCTGCTCTTCTGCCTTGCAGAAAACAAACGTTTGTGTAACATCTTTCTTGATGTTGACACAATGGATAGGGGTGTGGTCTATATTCGTGACTGCTTCCTTACTGAGTATTAGCAGCAGTTCCTTGCATTCGTTATCCACAGAAACGATGTGTGCTTCTTCCACATGCTTAAGTTGATGCAATGCCAGGTCAAGGTCGAGCATAGGTGATAGCTTCACCATCACGTGGGCTGATTTGCTCACCAGTGTATCCTCCAACGTTCTTACATCGGGTTCACAATCGCTGATTGCTACGGTCTTGCCTCCATATCCGTCGCGACGGGCTGGGTCGAGATATAGCCAACTTATAGATGATTGAAGGGCTCGAATCCATGATTCAGCATCACAATGGATAAAAGACAATGGATAATGGAGAATGGATGAACCCTTTCTGGGGTATAATACATCAAAATTATGTTGGGCAATCTTGACTAATTCTTCTTGACGTTCTACATAGGTTGTATGCTGGAAGGCACGAGACATAAACCAGCAGTCGATGCCAAAGCCACCAGTGAGGTCAGCAAAGGTTTCATGTTCGCCCTGTTTTGCCACTACACCATATTTATAGTTAGCAGTGGCCTCAGACGAACATTGTTCTAAAGGCAGGTGTTGGGGATAAAGGATGTCAGGACATGCTGCCCAGGTGGGCACCTTGTCGCGAATGCTCTGCCAACCAGCTATCTGTGTCAAAGCTGTGGGCATGTCAATAGCAGGGTAGTGGCTGGCTTGTAAGGCAAGCTGACGAACATCATCTTCCCGATGCTCCTTAATGAACTTTTTTAACTCATCTTCCATCATTAATCCTTCGTTCATCCTTCTTTGATCCTTCGTTGATGCTTCGTTGATGTTTCGTTGATGTTTCGTTGATGCATCGTTGATGCTTCGTTGATGCTTCGTTGATGCTTCGTTGATGCTTCGTTGATGCTTCGTCAAGGTATTACCTTGTATTTTTCCCTTGCTACCTGTCGGCTCACCAGATTGAAGTGCCACCATTCTGAGGGCAAGGACCTGAAACCAGCCTCCCGCATTACACTAATGAGCAACCTGCGGTTTTGCAACGCTTCTGCACTGAGGGCACTAAAGTCGGTATGCGCTTCACGTCCTAAGTGATCGACAATGGTACCCATGGGGATGGTGTCGCCCTGTGTGTTGGCAATGCTCACATCCACCGCCAGTCCGTAGTTGTGCAACCCGCCACCGTGGGCTGGGTTCGACACATAGTTCTGTTGGCGGGTACCCTTTACCACATCCCACATTTGCTGTTGAATGTACATCGGCCGTGCTGCATCAAATATCATCAGGTGGTAATCGGGATGCGCTTGTCGCAACAACTGTTGCGCCTTTAGCAAAGGAGTGATGGCATCGGGATGCAGGTAGGCCTCCCGCAAATCATCATACAAAACCTTACCCGTGAAATTATCGTCACGGGCGTACATCAGATTCACAAAGATATTGCTATCTTGCTCTGCTATATTGATATAGCCCAGCGAATCCAAGTATTGGGCCGTTGGGCTAAGGGACTGAACTGTTACTGCCACCAGGGTATCAGCGAGTGCTAAGACTTCCACCAAAGGTTCCTGCACCTGCTTTTTCCCTAAAGGCAACAAAGTAAACAAGGCGGCAAGAATAACAACAAACGCTGTGCTAATATATAGCTTGGTGTGTTGCTTTTGTTGCTTCATGCCCTTCTTGTGTTAGGTTATTTCTTATCGTAAGCGTGGAGCGGGTAGTCGGTGGTGTAATGCAAACCACGACATTCCTTGCGTTCCAATGCCTGGCGGGTAATCAGGTACCCAACGTTAATCATGTTACGAAGTTCGCAGATATCCTTGTCGGCCTTGCTCTTCTTGAATAGCTTCTCGGTTTCTTCGTAGAGCAGGTCAAGACGGTCCCAGGCACGCCACAGACGCAGGTCACTACGCACGATGCCTACATAGTTGCTCATAATCTCTCCCACTTCGCGGACACTCTGGGTAATCAGCACCTTCTCTTCGTTGGTCAGTGTGCCCTCGTCGTTCCATTCGGGAACAGCCTCGTTGAAGTAGTATTCATCCACATGCGCCAAAGAATGCTTGGCAGCGGCATCCGCATAGACCACCGCCTCGATAAGCGAGTTGGAGGCCAAACGGTTGCCACCATGCAAGCCTGTGCAAGAACATTCGCCGATGGCGTAGAGGCGTTTGATAGACGAACAACCGTTCAAATCTACCTTGATGCCACCACACATATAGTGAGCCGCTGGGCGAACAGGAATATATTCTTTGGTGATATCTATTCCGATGGAAAGGCACTTTTTGTAAATATTGGGGAAATGATGCTTGGTTTCTTCAGGGTCTTTGTGGGTCACATCCAGACAAACATGGTCGATGCCATGAATCTTCATCTCCTTATCAATGGCACGTGCCACGATGTCACGAGGCGCCAACGACAAGCGTTCATCGTATTTCTCCATGAATGTCTCGCCATTAGGCAAACGAAGGATGCCACCATAGCCACGCATCGCCTCGGTGATGAGATAGGCGGGATGTGTTTCACTCACATGATAGAGTGAGGTGGGATGGAACTGTACAAACTCCATATCCTGCACTGTACCTTTGGCACGATAGACCATTGCCTCACCGTCGCCAGTAGCGATGACAGGGTTGGTAGTGGTTTGGTAAACGGCACCGCAACCACCTGTACACATAAGCGTTACCTTGCTCAAATAAGTATCTACTTTCTGCGTGTCAGGATTGAGAATATAGGCGCCGTAGCATTCGATGTTGGGCGTGCGACGGGTCACCACACGACCCAGATGGTGTTGGGTGATAATCTCAACGGCAAAGTGGTTTTCCTTGACCTCGATATCAGGATTGTTGCGTACTGCCTCCATCAAGCCACGCTGTATCTCGGCACCTGTATCATCGGCGTGGTGCAGGATGCGAAACTCGGAGTGGCCACCTTCACGGTGCAAGTCGAACTCACCATCTTCCTTGCGGTCGAAGTTAACCCCCCATTGCACCAGTTCCTTGATTTGAGCCGGTGCATTGCGCACCACTTGTTCTACCGCCTTGCGATCGCTGATATAGTCACCAGCTATCATGGTATCCTCGATATGTTTATCGAAGTTGTCCAATTCGAGGTTGGTCACACTGGCCACACCACCTTGTGCATACTTGGTATTGGCCTCGTCTAACGTTGTTTTACAAATAATGCACACCTTGCCTTTTTTAGCCCGTGCAATCTTGAGGGCATAGCTCATTCCGGCTACACCTGCCCCGATAATGAGAAAGTCGTACTTATAAATCATATAGGTTTATATTTCTTTGTTTCCACAAAAATACGTAACTTAGCGGCAAAATCAAACAAAGATGAATAGAATTTTTCATGCTCGCATCGCAATTGGGCAATATTTGTTCCTGTTGTTGGTGGCAGGAGTGACGGTTTGGGCGCTGTGGGACAAGCATATTGTGCTGGCTGTGTTGATGGTCATCTTGTTGGTGTTGAGCATTGAAAAGCTGATACATACTACCTATACCCTGACCTCTGATGGTCACTTGGTGCTATATTATGGCAGGTTTATGAAGGGCAAGACTATTTCATTGCAAGAGGTAACAGGGGTGGAACGTGTTTGTCAGATACGGCTGTTTGGTGTGGGACTGATGCGTTGTGTATTGGTGCATCACGGCAACAAGACTGAAGCCTTGATGCCTGTAAAGGAAGAAGAATTTATAGAGGTAATCAATAAAAAAAGGATGATATGAAATATAATGTAGCAATTATAGGTGGTGGTCCTGCTGGTTATACTGCTGCGGAAGCAGCTGGCAAGGCAGGCTTGAGCGTGGTGCTGTTTGAAAAGAAGAATCTGGGTGGAGTATGCTTGAACGAGGGTTGTATTCCTACCAAGACCTTGCTCTACTCCGCCAAGACATACGACAATGCTGCGCACGCCTCTAAATATGCCGTGAATGCAGGGGAAGTGAGTTTTGACTTACCCAAGATTATTGCCCGCAAACAGAAGGTGGTTCGCAAGTTGGTACTGGGTGTGAAGGCAAAACTCACACAACATCAGGTACAGATAGTCAGTGGTGAGGCCTTTATCGAAGATGACCGGCATGTGCGTTGTGGTGAAGAGGTGTATGAATGTGAACACCTCATTATCTGCACGGGCTCTGATACGTTTATTCCACCTATCCCAGGAATAGATAAAACTCCTTACTGGACACACCGTGATGCATTGGACAATAAAGAGTTACCCCAGTCATTGGCCATTATTGGCGGTGGGGTGATAGGTATGGAGTTTGCATCTTTCTTCAATAGCTTGGGCGTGAAGGTAACGGTGATTGAGATGATGGATGAGATCTTAGGTGGCTTGGACAAGGAGATTGCTGCTTTGCTTCGTGCTGAGTATGCCAAGAAGGGGGTGACATTCCACCTGAGTTCAAAGGTAACGTCGGTTTCCTACGAAGAAGGATTGGCAACGAAAGTATTCTTTGAGAAAGACGGTGGTATAGAATCGGTAGAAGCTGACAAACTGCTGATGAGTGTGGGCAGACGACCTGTTACCAAAGGCTTTGGCCTGGAGAACCTACACCTACAGACCGACGAGCGCGGCCGCATCGTGGTGAACGAAAAGATGCAGACCTCGGAGCCTGATGTATATGTGTGTGGCGACCTGACGGGCTTTTCGCTCTTGGCACATACGGCTGTAAGAGAGGCAGAAGTGGCTGTAAACGCTATTCTTGGCAAACAAGATGCGATGAGCTATCGGGCAATTCCAGGTGTGGTATATACCGTTCCAGAAGTGGCTGGTGTGGGCATGACGGAAGAAGCTTTGCAACAAAGTGGCAAGTCCTATCAGGTGGTGAAGCTGCCGATGGCTTTCTCTGGACGCTTTGTGGCTGAGAACGAAGGTGTGAATGGCATTTGCAAACTCCTCTTTGCCGATGATGATACCCTATTGGGCGCTCATGTGTTGGGTAATCCTGCTTCTGAGATTATCACCTTAGCAGGAATGGCAATAGAGTTGCAACTCAAGCGTGATGAGTGGAAACGGATTGTGTTCCCACATCCTACCGTAGGTGAGATATTCCGCGAGGCATTGTAAACAAGAGAATTAAGTTGAATAATTACAATAAAGCAATGAAAAGTATTTGGATGAAAACCGTTTCATGTATGGCTATCGTCTCATTGATAGCCATGACAGCATGTACTAAGAAACAGGAGCCGATTGACCCCATTCTTTCTCACATCGATAATTCTGTTCGTCCGCAGGACGACTTCTTCGAGTATGCCAATGGCACATGGTTTAAGCAGCATCCCATCCCTGCTTCCGAGCAGAGCACGGGTATCTTCACTGCTGTGGACGATACAGTGCAGGCGCAAGTGTATCAGATTTGCTTAGAGGCGGCTGCTACCGAAAATCCGAAAGGTAGCAACAAACAGAAGATTGGCGACCTCTATGCTGCTGGTATGGATAGTGTGGCACTCAATGCCAATGGAATTAATGAACTGAAGCCTGAGTTAGAGAAGATTGACGCGATGCAATCATTGGCCGATCTGCCTGCAACCTTGGCTTATCTGCGTACAGTTGGTGGAGGAGGATTCTTCTATTTCGGCGTTTCTCAGGACGACAAGAACAGCAATGAGAACTCTGTGGGCTTGAGCCAAGGAGGCTTGAGCTTGCCTGATCGTCGTTTCTATGTGGATGAGGACGAGAAGTCGGCCGACATCCGTGCCAAGTTCGTGGATTATATGAAGGGCCTGTTTGTTACAATGGGTTATGCCGATACTGATGCCAAGGCATCAGCCGATAAGGTGATGGCGTTGGAAATGGCAATAGCCAAGAGCTCTCGCAAGACAGAAGATACCCGTGATCCATTCAAGAACTACAATAAGATGTCAGTGGCACAGGTAAGTAAACTGATGCCTGCGTTCAATTGGAATACTTATCTGAATGCAGTGGGCTTGAGCCAGGTAGATAGCATCGTGGTGGGTCAGCCTGAGTTCTTCACAGCTCTTAACGGACACATGAAGCAGTTTGACATCAAGGTACTGAAAGACTATCTGAAGGTGGGCTTGTTGGATGGCTATGCCAACTACCTGAGTGATGATGTTTATATGCAAAGCTTCAATTTCTACTCCAAGACCTTGCGTGGTGTGCAGGAGCCTCGTCCTCGTTGGAAGCGTGTGGTAGATGTAACCAACCGTGTATTAGGTGACTTGGTAGGTCAGGTGTATGTGGCAGAATACTTGCCCAAAGGCACCAAGGAGAAGTTTGTGGAGATTGGCAATGCCATCAAGGCCGAGTTTGAGAACCATATCAAGAACCTCGATTGGATGAGCGAGCCTACCAAGGAGAAGGCACTCAAGAAGTTGGCTGCTGTGAACATGAAGTTGGCTTATCCTGATAAGTGGAAGGATATGAGCGCTCTGGAAATCACTCGTGATTCCTATGTCCGTAACATGATGAACTATGCTGGTTGGAACTTCAAACGCATGATTAGCCGTTATGGTCAGCCTGTAGATCGTACGGAGTGGCACATGCAACCTCAGACCTACAACGCTTATTATAGTCCATCGAACAATGAGATTTGCATTCCTGGATGTAACATCATCGTACCAGGTTTCGATGGCCGTATGCCTGACGACGCTATCCTGTATGCTATCATCGGTGGCAGTACGTTTGGCCACGAGGTGACACATGGATTCGACGATACGGGTTGCAATTACGATGCTGAAGGCAACCTGACCAATTGGTGGACGGCCGAGGACAAAGCAAAGTTCGAGGCCAAGACCAAGATGATTGTGGAGCAGTTCGACAACTATGAGGTGGTGGATGGCTTGCATATCAATGGTGAGAATACCCAGGGTGAGAACATTGCCGACTTAGGTGGTCTGATTATGGGATTCGAGGCATTCAAGAAGACTGATCAGTATAAGAATAATGTAATCATCGGTGGCTTTACCCCTGCTCAGCGTTATTTCTTGGGTCATGCACAGGCTTGGATGATGCAGTTCCGCCCAGAGGCATTGGCAACTCGTGTGAAGAGCGACGAGCATGCACCTGCCAAGTGGCGTGTGTTGGGACCATTGTCCAATACCGTTGAATTCTATGAGGCATTCGACGTGAAAGAGGGTGATGCCATGTGGCGTCCAGAAGATAAACGAGTAAAGATTTGGTGATAGAGAATTGATAATTGAGAATTGAGAATTATTATAGAGGAATGGTAAAGAAGTTTGGTTATCTTTGGGTAGTTATTGCTTTGGCCATGACAGTGGTCGGACAGACAGCTGCTTGCGGCCAGAATGCTGCAAATCTCAATTCTCAATTCTCAATTGTCAATTCTCTTGACTCCCTTATTCAGGCCAAACTACCACATGAGGCAATGGTGGGGGTGTCGGTATTTGACCTGAATGACAACCTGCCACTCTATGCTTATCAGGCTGATAAGCTATGTCGCCCTGCCTCTACACAGAAACTTATTACTGCCATCACTGCCTTGAACCAACCTCGTGGTCAGGAACCGTTCCGCACAGAGGTATGGACAAAGGGGGAGATAGTGAATGATACGCTTCGTGGGGATATTTATGTAATAGGCGGGATGGATCCTGAGCTGATGGAAACAGCGCTCGATACGTTGGTTGATCTTACTGTTGCTTTCCCTTTCCATGTGATTACCGGACAGGTTTATGGCGATGTGTCGATGCGCGATTCTATGCATTGGGGCAAAGGCTGGCTGTGGGATGATAACCCCGAGAGCTACCAACCTTATCTGTCTCCGCTGATGTTGAACAAAGGCTTTGTGAAGGTGACTGCTATTCCTACTAATCCTGGTGAGCCAGCTCGTTTGGAGGTAAAGCCAGCTTCCTCTTATTTCAATATCATCAACGAGACCAAGACAAAAACGGCTTCTGCTGGTAGGTTTACCCTCATGCGTGATTGGATGAACAACGAGAATGATATTACCGTGAGTGGCAATATCACGGCTCGAAGGGTGGAGGAGATCAACGTGTATTCTTCGCAGGACTTCTTCATGCATACCTTCCTTGATCGTATGGGGATGCGTTTCACCTTAATGCAGCCCTGGTATAGCTTTGCCGAACTGCAGAAAGACTCTACTTGTCAGTTGGTAGCTGTTTATGAAACCTCCGTTCAGAAAGTGTTGAAGCAAATGATGAAAGAGAGCAACAACCTCAGTGCTGAGGCGATGTTTACCCGCATGGGCTTCCAGGCTTCAGGCAAACGGCATGTCTCTGCCGATGAGAGTTTGAAAGCCGTGCAAGCACTTGTCAGGTCTATGGGTATGAAGCCTGACGACTATCGTTTTGCCGATGGTTGCGGTCTTTCGATGTATGATTATGTTTCGCCTGAGTTGCTGGTAGCTTTCCTACGCTACGCTTATAATAGCGACAGTATTTTCCCGCATCTGTTCCGCTCTTTACCTGTTTCAGGAGTGGATGGCACGTTGAAGAACCGTATGCGGAAAGGCAGTCCTGCTTATCAACGGGTTCATGCCAAGACAGGCTCCTATACGGGCATCAATTGCTTGGCGGGTTATCTGGAAACCAACTCAAAGCATTACCTTGCCTTTGCCATCATGTGCCAAAACCAACTAAAGGTAAGTGAGGCCCGTGTCTTGCAGGATGCTATCTGCGAATTACTAGTAAAAGAATAATTGTTGGATTTATAAAAAACACCGCAAAGCTTTATCGCCTTGCGGTGTTCTTATATATTAATAAGGTGTATCCTTATTTCACGTATTCAGCATAATCTGTCAGGTGCATGTCACCCTTGCGAGCCAATGTATCGTGGAATGCGAATGCTGCTGGCAGACAGTGGTGAGTCTGACCGCCCTTGGCAATCTTCAGGTAGTCCCACAACAGCTGCTTGTAATCAGGATGTGCGCAGTTCTCGATAATGCACTTAGCACGTTCCAATGGAGATTTACCACGTAGGTCTGCTACACCCTGCTCGGTTACAATCACATTCACATCATGCTCTGAGTGATCCTGATGACTTACAAAAGGAACGATAGAACTGATGAGGCCACCCTTTGCAGTAGAAGGACAAGTGAAGATACTGATGTAAGCGTTGCGCTCGAAGTCGCCTGAACCACCGATACCGTTCATCATCTTGGTACCACTTACCTGGGTTGAGTTAGCATTGCCATAAATATCAACTTCAATAGCAGTATTGATGGCGATAACGCCTAAACGACGGATTACTTCAGGAGAGTTGGAGATTTCGCTCTGACGCAGGGTCAGGTGATCCTTGAAGTAGTCGATATTGTCATATACCTGCATCAGGCAGTCGTTGGTAACGGTCAGTGAACAAGCAGAAGCATCCTTAACACGACCTTCCAGCATCATAGCTACCACTGAATCCTGCAATACCTCGGTATAGATGTTGAAGTCAGGCACATTCTTGTCCTTACCTAACGCACCAAGGATAGCGTTAGCGGTGGTACCCACACCACTCTGCAAAGGCAGGAAGGTGCTTGGGATAATACCTCGCTTCATGTCATTCACCAAGAACTCAGCGGTGTTGTGGCCAATCTGGGTGGTGATTGGGTCTTCACCCTTGAAACCACGAGCCTCGTCAGGGATGTTGCACTCTACCACACCCACAATCTTAGCAGGGTCGATCTCTACATATGGAGTACCGATGCGGTCGCTTACATGCTCGATTGGAATAGGTTTGCGGTAAGGTGGGTCAAGTGGTTGATAAACGTCGTGCAGTAATTTAGCACCCTTTGAGTGGAAGGCATTCAACTCCAGGATGATGTGCTCTGCCAACATGGCCACTGTAGGACTGATACCACCAGCAGCGGTGAGGTAAGCGCGTACCTTGCCATCTTTCTCCTCAATGTCGCACACTTCCAAGATACCCCAGTTCAGTTTGCCATAGAAGCCATAACGTAACTCTTGTGCCATGTGGCTCAAGTGAAGGTCGTTGTAAGCAATCTCGTTCATATTGACATGCTTACGGAAATCAGGATTCGTAGTATAAGGAGCGCGGAACTTGATAGCCTGTGCCAATGCCATGTCACCATCGGTGCTCTGACCAGTAGATGCACCTGTGAAAATGCTTACCTGGAAAGGACGGCCTGCCTCATGTTCGGCTGTAGCCAACTTTGCCAGTTCCTTCGTTGTAGCCTTAGCTGCACCAGCAGGTGTAAAACCGCTAAGACCAATTTTCTCGCCATTCTTTATCAGCGAAGCTGCCTCAAGGGCTGAAATGTACTTTAATGCCATAATTCTTTATTGTTTAATATTTTCTTTTCAATACCTCTGACCATACAATTGCCTTTCGGATATCCTCAGCAGTATTCATCTCGTATTCGGAATGTGACTGAGTCTCTATGGGCTGTATGATGTTTTCTGTACTTCTAATTCCCTCATTCTGGAATTCCATGCGTTGGTTTGACTGCCTAAAAGAATTAAAGTCGTTATTGACTTTCTTCACCTTTTTGACAGTGTTTTTCTGTTGCGATGGTTGATTGGGCTTTTGTTGGGGTGGGATATTCACCACCACTGGTTTCGAAGGCGCTTGCTGTTGGGCTTTCTTCACCACCTCATTTATTTTGTTGAAGAAAATGCAGAAGCCTATGAACCCCACGAATATTATAAAATCAATCAGTCCGTCCATAATACAAACCGCTTACGAAAGTTTTTGCAAAGATAGTGCAAACCGAAAACAGAACAAAATAAATTGATTTATTTTTTATGCAGAGGCTTATGTTTCCCTCTCTTACATACGGGCGTGAAAAAAGGGCAGTTTCACAACTCCCCCTCTTTCTTTTAACCTAAACCTTAACTATGAAAAAATCTAATTTTAATTATGATGTGTTGCAAATTTCTACTTTTTTTTATTATTGTGCAAGAGTTAGTGATTGTTTTATACAAACAATTAATGTTTTTTAATAAAAAACGCCTATTTCGTGTAATTAATACACTATTTTATTACGAAATGAAAGCAGTTTGCATATCTAAATCAAAATAACTATCTTTGCAGCTGATTTTAAACTTACGATTATGGAGGAAAAGACTGGGGCAGACTTAAAATCTGCTACTACAGGAACTAAAAAACTCTTTATTGAGACGTACGGATGTCAGATGAATGTGGCCGATAGCGAGGTCATTGCTTCCATCATGCAGATGGCAGGCTATGAGGTGACAGAGCAGCTGGATGAAGCTGATGCCGTATTCCTTAATACCTGTTCGGTACGCGACAATGCCGAGCAAAAAATATATAACCGTCTGGAAGCGTTGCATGCCATGCGTAAACGACACCCGCTTATCATTGGTGTGATGGGATGTATGGCTGAACATGTAAAAGAAGATTTATTAGAGAATCATCATACTGATTTGGTGGCTGGACCTGATGCTTACTTGAGTTTGCCCGACTTGATAGCTTCTGTTGAGGCTGGTCATAAGGCTATCAATGTTGAATTGTCAAAGACTGAAACCTATCGCGACATTATCCCCTCACGCATTTGTGGCAACCATATCTCGGGTTTTGTGTCAATCATGCGTGGATGCAACAACTTCTGTACCTATTGTATTGTGCCTTATACAAGAGGGCGCGAACGTAGTCGTGATGTGGAGAGCATCCTCAACGAGGTGGCAGATTTACAGTCGAAAGGCTATAGGGAAGTGACATTGCTGGGACAGAATGTCAATTCTTACCGATTTGAAGGGGCCGATGGCATAGTGACTTTCCCTATGTTACTTAGGTTAGTAGGTGAGTCATTTCCTAACATGCGTGTACGTTTCACTACTTCTCATCCGAAAGATATGAGTGATGAAACCCTGCACGTGATTGCTGAGGTTCCCAATGTATGCAAGCATATTCATTTGCCCGTTCAAAGTGGTAGCGACCGTATCCTGAAGCTGATGAACCGTCATTACGACCGTAAGTGGTATATGGAACGAGTGGCTGCTATCCGTAACATCATTCCTGATTGTGGCCTTTCTACCGATATTTTTTGTGGCTTCCATTCTGAAACGGAAGAAGATCATCAAATGTCATTGTCTTTGATGGAGGAGTGTGCTTATGATTCGGCATTTATGTTCAAGTACTCCGAACGTGAGGGAACATATGCTTCCAAACATCTGGCGGATGACATCACTGAAGAGGTGAAGATACGGCGCTTGAACGAAATCATCGCTTTGCAAAACCGTTTGTCGGCTGAGGCTAATGCACGTGCGGTAGGAAAAGAATATGAGGTGCTGGTAGAGGGCGTCTCGAAGCGTTCGCGTGACCAACTGTTTGGCCGTACAGAACAAAACCGAGTGGTGGTGTTCAATAGAGGCAACCACCACATCGGCGATATAGTAACTGTCAAGATTACAGCTTCTACCTCTGCCACCTTGATAGGGGAAGAGGTGACGAATCCACAGGAATCTTGAATAGCTTATTCCTTTACTGAGAGCATAGCCTTGTATTTGGCGTTATCTGTCAAGATCTCCCTTGCCTTTTTCAGGTCGGGGTCATCTTTCAGCTGCTCAATGATGCTGCCTTTCTGGTAGTAGAATCGTTTCACGATTTCTTCAGAAATCAATGGCTTGATGTCGTCTGCAAAGAAATCAAGGTCGTGGTCAAGATTATGCTGTAACTTTTTCTCCAATGCTTCGAACTCAGCTGCGGCATCTTGTTGGTAGCCCTCAAATTCTGCCATCTTTTTAAGGTCATTCAGCAGTTTCTCACTTTGCTGGTCGTACTTGAAGTCGGCCGATTTTACCTTCTCTTTGAACTCCTCATAATCCTGGCTAGTCAGTACGAAATCTTGTGCTGCTGCAATTTTCTTATGCTTGATGCAATAGTCGGTTGCATAGTCGAAGATGAGGTTATCACGCGTCAGGTAATAGATAATGTTAGGAGTCTGTTTCTTTTCAACCACGATATCTGGTGTCACACCACCACCGTCACGCACTTCACGTCCAGCGGCAGTGTGGAATACGGTAGTCAGACTATCTGGGATGCGCCCTACACTTCCATCGACGTTTCGATGGGAGTAGTCGATAGCTTGCACGCATCGTCCACTAGGAATATAATACTTCGAAGTAGTGAGTTTGATGGTGCCACCATATGGCAGTGGGCGAGTGGTCTGCACCAATCCTTTCCCATAGGTGCGTGTACCTATAATTACTGCGCGGTCAAGGTCTTGCAAAGAGCCAGCTAAGATTTCTGATGATGAGGCCGTGCCGCTGTTTACCAATACAGCAATAGGTATGTCAAGGTCCAGAGGTTCTCTAAGAGTTTTATATGTCTCACTGGCTTGGCGGGTCTTACCACGTGTCGTTACCAGTGTCTGTCCTTTGGGTACAAAGAAATTGGCGATTTCAATGGCTTCATCCAATAAACCACCACCATTGCTCCGCAAATCAATTACCAGCGAATTGATACCATGTGCTTTCAGCTCTTGGTACACACGTTTGAATTCTTTAGATGGGTTACCTGAGAAAGTGCTGAGGTTGATATAACCAACGCCATCTTCCAACTTGTCATAATAAGGGATCAATGGCAACTCTATGTATTTCCTAACAATATTGAAAGTCAAAGGGTCTTTTACTCCAGGGCGTTGTACCTTGAGTGTGAATGAGGTGCCAGCATCGCCACGTAGCTTTTCACTTACCTTCTGGTTGTCTTGTCCTAACAAATCCTCCCCGTCAATTTCCATGAGGATATCACCCACTTTCAGACCCACTTCCGCAGCAGGCATCCCTTCGTAAGGCTCAGAGATGACAGATCGTTTTAGTTGGTCGTTCCATGTGATGATAGAGCCTATGCCACCATATTTATTACGAAGCATCTGTTCCAACTCGTCTCTATCGTCTTCTGGATAATAAACCGTGTATGGATCAAGTGAATAGAGCATGTTATCTATGCCTTCTCGAATTGTTTTGTCGGCATTTAAGGTATCAACATAGAACATGTCGAGTTCTTTGACGATGGAATTGAATATATCCAGGTTTTTGGCAATTTGGAAATCACGGTTCTCACCTTTATCAAATCCCCAGAAAGCAACAGCACTAACTATTAGCGTCAGTAGAGCAGCTGCATGCCAACTTTTCATCTTTCTCATAATTCAGCAATTTTATGTTTGATTATAGCCCATTTTTCTTCTGTAAGCTCTGTGCCTATCACTTGTACCACTTCAGCAGCCGTAATAGATCCGATTTCAGCACATTGGCTGAGACTATGACCATTGACAAGGCCATAAAGAAAACCAGCTGCAAAATAGTCGCCTGCCCCAGTACTGTCAAGACAGTTGGCGGTATGAGCAGGAACCTCTGAAAGCTTATCTTTAGTAGCAATTAGCGATCCTTTGGCTCCTATCTTCACTACGACTATCTCACAATACTCTGTTAATTCTCTCGCCGCTTCATATGGCCCAAGGCCAGTAAGCGCTTTAGCTTCTTCTTCGTTGGCGAAAATGATGTCGATGTATTTTTCTACCAAATAAGTGCAGAAGTCATGGTCTTCCAATATGATGTTATAGCTGGCCATATCCATAGCCACCTTCATACCAGCCTCTTTTGCCAGTTTAGCTCCTTTTTCAATAGATGCATGGTCTTGTACCAGATATCCTTCAAGGAAAAGGTATTGATATCCATTGAACATTTCTGGCTTCAGGTCTTCTGCTTTTAGATCGATTGAAGCACCCATGTGATCGGCAAAGGTGCGTTCTCCACCATTTGAAATAAATGAGGTACATACACCTGAACTCAGATTTGGAGAAACCACCATCATATTTTCAACACTTACATCAGTAAGACTTTTTGCGTAATTCTTACCAATCTGGTCGCGTCCAATTTTACCTATAAAACCAACAGGGACGCCTAGATGTCCCATGGCCCTACATGAGTTGGCTATTGAACCTCCAGGCGTGATGGTAACATGATGATGTCCAATCATCTGCTGAATTCTTTCAAACAACTCATCGTTGATATGCACCATTCCACCCTTGGGCAGATTTAACGCTGTCAGTATGTCGTCGCTCTTTAGGATAACAGAAACATCAGTCAATGCATTGCCAATTCCTAAAATTTTATCCATACAATGATTTTTTTTGCAAAGATATTGCATATTTCAAAATATCCTATTAATTTTGCAGCGCATTTAAGAAAATAAAACAAAATTCTTCCTTAGCTCAGTCGGTTAGAGCATCTGACTGTTAATCAGAGGGTCCTTGGTTCAAGTCCAAGAGGAAGAGCTAAAAGTAAGGTTTTATTTTCATTCTTCCTTAGCTCAGTCGGTTAGAGCATCTGACTGTTAATCAGAGGGTCCTTGGTTCAAGTCCAAGAGGAAGAGCAAGAGAGGGGAAGCAATTCTGTTTCCCCTCTCTTCTTTTTGTCATAAAGGCCTGAAAAACCTATCATCATTTAATGATGAACAGCTTGTTGAAGCCAGTCATTTCAAATACCTTCTTGATTTCGTCATTGATATTCTTAACGACTACAGAGCCTTTTCTTGCTTTTACGCTCTTCAAGATACTGATGAATATACGCAGACCAGAACTACTGATATATTCCAATTCTTCGCAGTCAAGTTCTACGTCAGTGCACTCAGAATCTATTATACACTGAACATCCTTAGCTGTCTGCACAGCTGCCAAGGTGTCGAGTCTTCCACTAAAAGATGCAATCATCTTGCCTTCTTCTTCTTTAATCGTTGTGTTCATTGTCAATCTATTTTTAATGTTAATTATTTTAATGGAAATACTAATATTATTGTTGCTATGTTTACTGCCAGTAACACAATGTGCATCAGAATTCCTATATGGAGGAAGTCGGTAAAATTAAATCCGCCTGGGCCATAAATGTGCATATGCGTAACAGAACCGACAGGCGTTGCATAACTGATAGTAACCGATGTCATTAATCCAATGGTAAATGGCATTGGGTCACACCCTAACGTTACAGCCTGATGGTATATAACAGGGAAAAACACCGCTGCCGCAGACACATTACTAAATATCTCACTTACGAAGGATGCCAGAAAACACATCACTATCAATATGATATACGGATTATTCGCACACAACTCCACAATGGGGTCTGAGACCATTGATACCAAACCTGTCTTGGTGATGGCAGTCGAGAACACCATCATGGCACCCAGCGAGAGCAGGAAATTCCAGTCAATGTACTTGGTAATGCTATCCATGCGGCAACATCCAAATGCGAGCATGGCGCCAGCCGCTATCATGACAGCAGTAATCAAAGGAATAACCTGGGAAGATGAGAATATGAACATCAGTACCAGTATGCTAGCTGAAATGATCGTACGAGATCCCAAATGAGGAACAAATTGCGAGTCAAAGAATGTCAGAGATCGTTTGTAGGTGTCCTCAAGGTAGTTGTCTCTTTTAGATGGACATTCTAATAATAAACTATCACCAGCCTGTATAATTACTTGCCTAGGCTGTTCGTTCACACGTTTACCTTGTCTGGCTACAGCCACCAAAACCATGTCACTTCTTTTTTCGAAGTCGCTTTCACTCATGCGTGTGCCAATTAAGTCACTACCAAAGCTCACATAGGCTGTACGCATCTTACGGTTGCTGTCTATCTCGTTAATGCTATATACATGATGGTCTGCTGCTACTAGTCCGTGACTGATTTTTAACTCCAAAAGCTCATTAATCTGTCCTGAATAAATCAGACGGTCACCACCAAATATAATTTCATCGGCAGGTACGGGAGAAATAACCTCCTTGTCGAAGCGTACAATCTCTATCAAAGAACCACCACGAACGTTCCTTAATCCTGCCTCGTCGATGGTCTGCATAACTGCCTCATTGTCGGTAGGAACCAATAGCTCTACCGTATAGTCACTTGTTTCCTCAAATGAAACTTCTGGCGACTCCCTGGGTGGAAGCTTATCACGCAAAAAAATGATCAGGATAGTGCCGACCACAGTACATGCTAATCCAGGAACCAATGGCGCGAAAAGATTGAGCGCCTTGCCAGTTTGTTCTACATAAAGGCCTGCCACCACCAAGTTTGACGTATGTCCCAGCAGTGTACACATACCACCAAAAGTGGCAGCATAACTCAGAGCCATCAGTAGCTTGGAAGGCGCGATGGATAACTTTCGTGCCCACATCTTTACCATGTCAGTAAATAAATGGGTTACTTCCAGACAGCCTAACATGGCGCTAAATACTGCAGCAGGAGTCATTAGACTGACGATGGCCTTCTTGAAAGACGAGGGCTCGCCAAGCATATGCTTGCTCATCCAGTAAAGCACCCCGGTATTCATTAAGCCTGCCAATATAATGTAGAAAGCGCCAGTCACTAAGATTGCTTCAGAACCAAAAGATTCCAAGACGTCATGTTCGGCAATCACGCCAGTTGCAAGTAGGAAAGTAACACAACCAAGAAAAGTCACTTCTGCTGGTACGCGTGTGCGTGTCAGCATATAGAAAAGTCCAATCACCATGAAGATGATTAGCCAAATCTGTAATGACAATCCAAAAAATGTAGTTACTTCGCCCATTTACACGAGTTCGTTAATAGCATTGTTTTTATTCTTATATAAGGTCAGGACGTTTTTGCCGTCTTTGCGTTCATATTTTATGTTGTCCATAATATTACGCACCAGATGAATGCCCAATCCGCCAATCTGACGATCTTCTACCTCCAAATCAATGTTTACCTCAGCTTTTGCTGTTGGATCAAAAGCTGCGCCAGAATCACTGATGACGAATTCAATATCATCTCCTTCAACACTGGCAGAAATACCTACTTTTCCTTGAGTTCCTTCTGGGTATGCATACTCCATTACATTGACAACTGCCTCTTCCATAGCAAGATTCAGGCTCATAGTCAATGAGAAATCCAACCCGGCTTCTTCTGCAAAACTGTCTATAAAAGCCGAGAGCTGAGGTACTTCAGCAATATCGTTGTTAAGTTCAATCGTCCGTTGCATAACGTTTTGTTTTTACTAAAAGCTACAAAATAATAAAGAATTTTTGAAAACGCCAAAATAATATTATTTTTTTTAATAGGTGTGTTTATATCACTGACTGCTCAATGCCAGTGTTAATATGCTAAACTGTATGTCATCTACTTCTTTTAGAGCATCTGCACATGCAGTCAATGTGGCAGATGTTGTCATTACGTCATCTACCAACAATACGTGCTTTCCTCTAAGGACATCACTATTTTTAGCTTTGAATACTCCCTTCATGTTTTCGAATCTCTCCTTTGCCGATTTTTTAGTTTGCGACATAGTAGGCATGACTTTTTCCACAGCATCGTTTATTAAGGTTAAACCTGTAGCTGCAGCAATGCCACGTGAGATCCATTCACTTTGGTTATAGCCACGCTGCCTTTCCTTGTTTTTGTGCAACGGAATGGGAACGATGCAATCGATTCCTTCAAAAAAACCGTCTGGTTTTATTTCTGATGCCATCAGTTGACCCAAGGCAAATGCCAACTTTTTACGACTATGATATTTAAACAGATGAATCATGTGAGCATATGGTGAGCCATGTGTATAGAAGAACCAGGCATTGGCTTTTTCCACAGGAAACTTCCCCCAAAACTCTTTGACCATAGGATTATCGTCCCAAACATGATACATGGTTCGTGGTAGTTTTTTCAGACATGATTCACAGATGGCTTGTTCGTTGTTGTAAAGCCTTCTTCCGCAAACAGGACAATAGTGAGGGAATAACAATCCAATAAAAGGGTTCCACCAATTTTCGATAAATTTCATACTAGCATTGTTATAAAATTACGGCTGCGAAGATACAATATTGTTTTTAAATGACATACAGTTTAGCCCTATTTTTTTTCAAAAAAAAGTGCGCTTGAAGAGAACAATGTTGGAGAAAAGTTGTATCTTTGTAACCGTGTTCCGTTTTCCAAAACGGGAAACTTTTTGAGTTTAGATTTTTCAAAAGTTTCCCAAAATGGACAACTTTTGCTGACTAGTTACCATGAAAAATAAGATATTTCAGATATGATGGAGATTAAAAATTTTACAATTACCAAACGAGACGGATCTAAAGATCGCTTCTCTTTAGACAAGATTATGAATGCCATAGTGAAGGCATTCGAGAGTGTGGAACAACCTGCAGATCTAGGTACTATTTCAAAGATATTGAGTCACTTGGATATGCATGACGACATCAAGGTGGAAGATATCCAAAACCAAGTGGAAGAGGCACTGATGCGTGAAGGATTTTATAAAGTAGCCAAATCATTCATGCTGTATCGTCAGCAGCATTCGGAAGACAGAGAGACTCTTGCCAAGTTGCAGTTCTTGTCAGATTATTGTGATTCTGTGAATGCAGCATCTGGATCAAAGTATGACGCAAACGCAAATGTAGAACATAAAAATATAGCCACATTAATTGGTGAATTACCTAAGTCTAATTTTATCCGTCTGAATCGTCGTCTGTTGACTGACCGTATCAAAAAAATGTATGGCAAGCAGTTGGCCGATGAGTATATCGATAAACTCACACACCATTTTATATATAAGAACGACGAGACTAGTTTGGCCAACTATTGTGCATCTATTACTATGTACCCTTGGCTTATTGGCGGAACCATTTCTATCGGTGGCAATAGCACAGCTCCTACCAACTTAAAGAGCTTCTGTGGCAGTTTCGTCAATATGGTGTTCATGGTATCCAGTATGTTGAGTGGTGCCTGTGCTACTCCTGAATTTCTGATGTATATGAATTATTTCATCGGTAGGGAGTATGGCGCAGATTACTATAAGCGTCCAAATGATCAGGCTGACCTCAGTTTGAAGAAACGTACCATCGATAAGGTTATCACTGACTGTTTCGAGCAGATTGTCTATACACTGAACCAACCTACTGGTGCTCGTAATTACCAGGCTGTTTTCTGGAATATTGCATACTATGATAAGTATTATTTCGATAGTATCTTTGGTGAATTCTATTTCCCCGATGGCTCAAGACCTGATTGGGAAGGACTCTCATGGTTACAGAAACGTTTTATGAAGTGGTTCAACAAAGAACGTACCAAGACATTGCTTACTTTCCCAGTGGAAACCATGGCTTTGCTGACCAACAAGGATGGCGAGTGCCTCGATCCTGAGTGGGGCGACTTCACTGCAGAGATGTATGCTGAGGGTCATTCATTCTTTACCTATATGAGTGACAATGCCGATTCTTTAAGCTCCTGCTGCCGACTGCGTAACGAGATTACCGACAATGGCTTCAGCTATACATTAGGTGCTGGTGGCGTCTCAACAGGTTCGAAGAGCGTGCTGACTATCAACCTCAACCGTTGCGTGCAGTATGCAGTGAACCATCGATTGGACTATCTGGAGTACCTGGGTACCATTATCGACCTTTGCCATAAGGTGCAACTGGCCTATAATGAGAACCTCAAGGAATTGCAGGAACATGGTATGCTGCCATTGTTTGATGCTGGTTATATCAACATCTCTCGACAGTACCTCACTATTGGCATCAATGGTTTGGTGGAAGCTGCTGAGTTCATGGGCCTGAAGATTACACCTAATGACGATTATCTGCATTTCGTACAGGGCATTTTGGGCTTGATAGAGAAATATAACAAGCAGTACCGTACTAAGGAGGTGATGTTCAATTGCGAGATGATACCTGCCGAAAATGTGGGTGTGAAGCATGCAAAGTGGGATCGTGAGGATGGTTATTTCGTGCCACGTGACTGCTACAACTCATATTTCTATGTGGTGGAAGACGACTCATTGACCATTTTGGATAAGTTCAAGTTGCATGGCGCTCCTTATATCGAACACCTCACTGGCGGTTCTGCATTGCACATGAACTTAGAGGAGCACCTCAGCAAGAACCAGTATAAGCAATTGTTAAAGGTGGCTGCTAAAGAGGGCTGCAACTATTTTACCTTCAACATCCCTAATACCATCTGTAATGATTGTGGTACTATTGACAAGCGTTATCTGCATGAATGTCCTCATTGCCACTCAAAGAATATCGATTATATGACTCGTATCATCGGATATTTGAAGAGGGTAAGCAATTTCTCTCAACAGCGTCAGGAAGAGGCTGCTCGTAGGTATTACGCTTCTGCCAATAAGTAAGGCGATTCCCCCATGTTGAAGTATGTAAATACTGACGTTGTGTTTCAAGAGATACCTGATGAGGTGACTCTTGCCATCAATATCTCCAATTGTCCTTGCCATTGTCCTGGCTGTCATAGCCACTATCTTTGGGAGGACATTGGACTTCCCTTGGATACAGACGCAATTGATGCATTCGTGACAGAATATGGGAAAGACATTACTTGTCTGGCTTTTATGGGAGGAGATGGGGATCCTAAAGGAGTGAATATGCTGGCACAGTATATCCACGAAGAGTATCCCCAATATAAGGTCGGCTGGTACAGTGGCCGACTGCGTATTCCTTCCGTAGTAAAGAAGACCGATTTTGATTACATAAAGGTGGGGCCGTATATACGCCATTTGGGCCCATTAGGCAAGTCCACCACCAATCAAAGGATGTACAAACAAAACAATGCAGGCACTTTTGATGATATAACCGAAAGGTTCTGGAGGAAATAAATAGAGGCGGATAAAAATATCCGCCTCTATTTTATTTACGTTTCCGAGTCGCTTTTGGTGTTGCACCCCCTTCGGCATTTGCTGTTTCTTTTGCCCCTTTTCGTTGTTCCTCTTTGGCCACAATCTCTTTACAAGCCTCTAAAGTTAGCGTTGTAGGGTCTTTTATACTCTTTGGTATCTTGTAGTTTACACCGTTGTAGGCTATGTATGGTCCATAGCGTCCATTCATGATTTCCATGTCTGGTTCTTCCTCAAACTTCTTGAGGTGCTTCTTGGCATCATTGTCTTCTTTATCCTTGAGCAAGTCCAATGCCTCTTCCAATGAGATCTCTAACGGATCGATGGTCTTGGGGATTGAAACATAAGTCTTGCCGTAATGAATGTAAGGACCAAATTTACCAGTACCAACTGTTACCTCCTTCCCTTCGTACTCACCAAGTGTGCGTGGCAACTTGAAAAGTTCGAGTACTTCTTCCAGGGTAACGGTTTCAATCGACATGTTTTTCTTCAGTTGTGCAAAACGTGGCTTCACGGAATCTTCGGCAGATCCTATTTGTGCCATCGGTCCGAAGCGGCCAATCTTTACACTAACAGGCTTGCCTGTCTTGGGGTCTTTGCCTAATATGCGTTCTCCCACCTTGTGCTCACCCTTCAGAGATGCAGCTTTTTCCACCATCGGATGGAAATCCTTGTAGAATGATCGCATGGCATCAGTCCATTGTTCCTTGCCTTCAGCTATATCATCAAACTCCTTCTCTACGTTGGCAGTGAAGTTGTAATCCATAATCTTGGGGAAGTTTTTGTCCAAGAAATCATTCACTACGGTGCCAATGTCGGTAGGAAGCAGCTTGCCTTTCTCTACACCAGCCATTTCGGTAGCTTTTTTTGATGAAATCTTATTGCCTGAAAGTGTAATCACCTGATAGTTGCGTTTAACCCCCGGCTTGTCACCTTTCATTACATATTCACGCTGTTGGATTGTAGAGATGGTAGGAGCGTATGTAGATGGGCGTCCTATGCCCAATTCTTCGAGTTTGTGCACCAAACCAGCCTCGGTATAACGAGTAGGTTGCTGACTGAAACGCTCGGTAGCACAGATACTCTTTCTGTTGACTGTCTGTCCTTTGACTACTGGAGGCAACTGACGGATTTCGTCTTCGGCAGCATCGTCGTCAGTAGATTCACGATATACCTTCAGGAAACCGTCGAATTTGACTATCTCACCTGTAGCCACAAACTGTTCAGCATTGTTGTCCATGCTTATGGTGACAGTGGTTTTTTCCAATTCGGCCTCTGCCATCTGAGACGCGATGGTGCGTTTCCATATCAGGTCATAAAGGCGCTTCTCGGCTCCTGTTCCTTCTATGGTAGCTTGCTCGATATAAGTAGGGCGGATAGCTTCGTGCGCTTCCTGTGCGCCCTTGACTTTGTTGGTAAACTGACGATTGTGCACATATTCCTCACCCATCAGCTCGGTAATAGCTTTACGGCTGGTATTAATAGCCAAGCTACTCAGGTTAACAGAGTCTGTACGCATATAGGTGATTTTACCAGATTCATACAGTCCTTGTGCCAAGCGCATGGTCTGCGCAACAGATAAGCCTAACTTGCGACTTGCCTCTTGTTGTAGCGTACTGGTGGTGAAGGGAGGGGCAGGGTATTTCTTTACGGGGTGCTTCTCCACTTCACTTATGGTAAACTGTGCGTTCTTGCAATTCTCTAAGAAGTCTATGGTCTCTTTTTCTGTATTAAATCGCTTGGCCAGTTCTGCTTTTAATTCGCATTCCTTACCCTCCTTGTTCACCCAGGTAAAGTCAGCAGTAATGCGGAAAGCAGCTTTGGGCTGAAAAGCCTGTATTTCACGCTCACGCTCTACAATCAGCTTTACAGTAACACTCTGAACGCGACCTGCGGAAAGCGCTGGTTTTACTTTTTTCCAAAGAACAGGTGATAGTTCGAAACCCACAATACGGTCGAGTACACGACGTGCCTGTTGAGCATTCACCAGATTGATGTCAATGCTACGAGGCTCTTCGATGGCTTTTAAGATAGCGTTCTTAGTTATTTCATGAAATACGATTCGCTTGGTGTTGGCGGGCTTAAGCTTTAACACCTCAGTAAGGTGCCATGATATCGCTTCTCCCTCACGGTCCTCATCGGATGCCAGCCATACCATGTCGGCTTTCTCTGCCTGTGACATCAGCTTACTCACCACTTCCTGCTTGTCATCTGGGATTTCATACACAGGGGTGAAGGTATCGGTGTCTATACTGAATGTCTTCTTTTTCAGGTCTCTGATATGACCATAGCTTGGCATTACCTTGAAATCCTTTCCAAGGAACCTTTCTATTGTCTTGGCTTTAGCTGGTGATTCAACTATGACTAAGTTTTGCATATTGTTGTTTCAAATAAATGTCAAAAAAATCTTATTACATTCTCTCAGGAACCTCTATTCCAAGCAGGCTCATGGCCAGTCGTATAACTTTAGCCACGTTTGCAGATAGCGCTAAGCGGAACAGCTTCAACTGTTCGTTTTCCTCACGCAAGATGCTAAAATCATGGTAGAACTGATTAAATTCCTTTACCAGATCGTAGGTATAATTAGCAATGTCCGATGGACTATATCCTTTGGCTGCTTCAGCAATGGTTGCAGGAAAATCAGCCAGATGCTGTATCAGACTCTCTTCCTTTTCATTCAACTGAATGTCCATCTTCAGATCAGCAGGGATTTGCAGTCCGGCTTCTTCCGCCTTACGCAATACGGAGCGGATACGAGCATAGGTATATTGTATAAACGGACCAGTATTGCCGTTAAAGTCTATGGATTCCTGTGGATTGAACGTCATGTTCTTGCGAGCATCTACCTTCAGGATGAAATATTTCAAAGCTCCCATACCAACAATGCGGGCAATCTCAGCAGCCTCCTCAGAGGTCAGTCCATCCAATTTGCCCAACTCCTGCGATGTTTCCTGCGCGGTTGCCACCATCTCGTCCATCAGGTCGTCGGCATCCACCACCGTTCCTTCGCGGCTCTTCATTTTGCCATTAGGCAGCTCTACCATACCGTAGGAGAAATGAATCAGGTCTTTGCCCCACTTAAAGCCCAGTTTGTCGAGCAAGATGCTCAGCACCTGGAAGTGGTAGTTCTGCTCATTACCCACCACATATATCATCTGGTCAATGGGGTAATCGTTGAAACGCTGCTGAGCAGTACCGATATCCTGCGTCATATATACCGATGTGCCGTCTGAACGAAGTAACAGTTTATGGTCAAGTCCTTCGGCAGTGAGGTCTGCCCAAACAGAGCCGTCGTCCTTTTGGTAAAACAGTCCTTTTTCCAAACCTTCCAGCACCTTCTTCTTGCCATCGATATAGGTATTTGACTCATAATAGATCTTGTCGAACGAAACGCCCATGCGCTTGTAAGTTTCATCGAAGCCGGCATAAACCCAACTGTTCATCTTTTCCCACAAGGCACGTACCTCAGGGTCACCAGCCTCCCATTTCACCAGCATCTCATGTGCTTCTTTTATCAAGGGAGCATTGGCTTCAGCCTCTTCCTTGCTCATGCCTTGTTGCATCAACTCTTCTATCTCAGCTTTGTAGTGCTTGTCGAAAGCTACATAATAGTCACCAATCAGGTGATCACCTTTCTTGCCTGCAGATGCTGGTGTTTCTCCGTTGCCCCATTTCAGCCAAGCCAGCATAGACTTGCAAATGTGGATACCTCTATCATTTACTATATTGGTCTTTACCACCTTGTTACCATTAGCTTGCATGATATTGGCAAGTGAAGAACCCAGCAGGTTATTGCGCACATGACCTAAATGTAGTGGTTTATTGGTGTTAGGAGACGAATACTCTATCATCACCAATGGTGACTTCTCGGTCACAGGTTGGAAACCAAACTGTGGTTGCTGGTTAATGTCAGCCAGCATCTTAATCCATTCAGAAGAAGCTATAGTAAGATTCAAAAAGCCCTTTATCACGTTGAAAGCTTCTACGGCTGGTTGGTGTGCCACTAAATACTCACCAATCTCCTGTGCTGTCTGCTCAGGCTTCTTTTTAGATATTTTCAGGAAAGGGAATACCACCAATGTGAGGTGACCGTCAAACTCCTTTTTGGTTTTCTGCAACTGGATAAGGGCAGTAGGTACTTCTTGCCCGTATAGCGATTGGATTGCCTCTGTAATCGAGCCAGTCAGTTTCTCTTCTATCTTCATATTTTTAAAATTTGGGTGCAAAGATAGTGTAAAGCAGAAAACCAGCAAAATTAATTTAGGCTTTTTTTTAATAAGGTATATTCCTATCTTATAAAGATAGAATTTTAAACGATTATGCCTTGAAGTCGCCTTTGAGGGTACGTTTGATACGTCGCCAAGCTTTCGCCCAGAAAGAATTGGTACGGCCATAATACAGCTCAAACTGTTGTCTGGCAAAGAGGTTTTCCTCTATCACCGGCTCCTTCACCACAGGAATAGGTTGCATCCAGAGGTCAGCACTGTAGAGGTTGCCACCCCCGCAGTTGGTACCACTATTGTCGAAGCCTTCGTTTTGCACCAATGAGCGTCCCACATTCAACGAGAGCATATCGTTCAGGAACAACGAGGCATTCCATCTGATGGCCCACGAGTTGTTCAAGCCTGCAATCTGACGTCGCAACATGCGGGTAAAGCCATATTTCCCGTTGAAATCGAACTTTTTTGTCAGTTTCCTCTCCTCCAGTTGCTGCAACAATTGGAGTCCGTTGGGGTTGTAATACTGCCAAGCACGTTCCCAGGTGCCCCATCCCCAACTGCCTGTCCATTTAATCAGGAAGGTCATGGGCAATGCTTTGTTGTTGGTGAAGTCGCAAGCTTGTATATGTCCTACGCGTGGCTCATCTTTATAAGTTTCCAACGCATCATTCATGAATTGCAGGAAGTAGGGGGCCAGTACCAGGTCGTCCTCCACCACTATAACCCTGCCAAAGTCCCTGGTAAAACGAGTCACTGCCTCTACAATGTTGTCGGCCAATCCCCAATTGGCAGTTCGCTCTATGATGGTGACGCTTCTGAACGCTGACTGTGCATTGTCGAGTGTTCTCAAGTAGGCACGAACATCATTCACTCCTGCCTGCGCATCCTTGTTTTTAGCATCGTCGGAAATGATATAAAGATCACTTTCTGCAGCGAGGGTGTTTTGCTGGAGCGACTCAATGCAGCGTTTCAAGTGTGTTGGGCGGTTATAAGCGAATAATAGGATAGGAGCGTACATAAAATTATGGATTAAGTGTGTAACATTTTGCTTCTTTTCGGCCACTTACTACCTGAGAAGTCTTGAGTAATAACTGGAAGCTCATGCCAATAAAGGCGCTGAAGTCTAACCATTTTCCTTTTGTTAATGCCTGAAAGGCTTTCTTTACAGGTGCCAATACCCCCATAGCAAATGCCTTGGCAAGAGAATAGTTGATGTTGGCATATTCTGAAAGGTGATATACATATTCTGTACGCAGGAACAATGGCCTGTTAAATGGCCGTTCTGCCCTGTCGTGGTAACCTAAAGCAGTGGATACATACCCAATCTGATAGCCGTGGTAGTGGATACGGTTCACATAGTCCTTGTCCTCGCCATAGTGGTAAAACAGGGGGGCAAACATGCCCACCTTTCGGATGACGGACGTAGGAAGGTACCAGAGGGCTGCATTAATAAATTGACAATTGATAATTGACAATTGAGCTTCGCTCCAATTTTGTCGCGACTCGGCATAGTTCAAGCAAGCTTGACTCTGCCCTCGCTGCTCCAAAAAGGGACAATTGTTGATTGTGGAAATATAAGAAGCAAAGCCAGGGTCCATTTTACTGCCATCCCCTGTCAAATGTTTGGGTGAGATGATACCATATTCTGGATGTTGCAAACTGACTTCCACCAACTGTTGTAGAGCATCGGATGCTAACCAGGCATCCTGGTTGATGAGCATAACGCCGTCATAGCCTTCATCCAAGGCTATCTGCATCCCTATGTTATTGGCAGCGCCGAAACCTAAGTTTCTCTTGTTCTCAATCAAACGAATTGACGGATAATGTTCACGGATATGGGCAATGGTTTCGTCGGAAGAGCCATTGTCAACCACCAGGATATCTGTTGGATGCGTACCTTTCAACAAAGAGGGAAGGCAACGGTCTATCCAAGGCATGAAATTATAAGATATGATGATAGCCAGCGTTTTCATCATTCCTCCTTTCTGCCTTTGCCCAACAAGAAACTAATGATTTCCTTCAAGATAACAGATCCTGCTATCCACAGAATGGCAATATACAGAATGCCCACTATCAGTACTTTTAATAACAGACTGACATAAATGTTATCGACGCCTGTCAGCAGATAATGGCAACCTACGGTCAGGGCAGCGGATAATAGCAGGTAAGGTGATAGGTCCCGCAGCAAATCTACGAAACGTAACCCTATCTCTTGGTGCACAAACCACCACCATACAAATAACCATCCTATGTTGATTGCTACAAACGTTCGAAGCATCCACTCAAAGCCAAAGGGATAGGCTCCTATCACTGCCCCTAAAAGCAGGAGACACAGCACGATGGTATTCCACATATAGATATTAGAATGCCCGCGTGTAATGATAAGATTGACAAATAGGTTGTTGATGGGCACAAAAGCACCCCAGATACAGAGTACGCTCAGGATATGGGCACTGGCTAACCATTTCTCGGTAATGGCGATGACAATAATCTCTTGCGATACCAAGCTCAAGCCAAACATGACGGGGAAGCTAACGAATGCCGTAAATCTTAACAGCTTGCGAAAAACGCGCAATTGGCGTTCTTTATCTTCATCCACCTTGGCAAACACAGGTTGTGCCACTCCGTTCAGCATACTGTTCACAAAGGTATGCCCCATCTGGTTCCATTTGTTGGCCTGTGAGAAGTTGCCCACCTCGCTTACGCTGTAGAACTTACCAATCAGGTTGGCAAACAGGTTCTGGTTGATGATGGTAAATACATTGGTAATGACCAGTTTGCTACTGAAGCCTATCATATCTCTGATGGGCTGAATGCTGATATGTAACGAGGGATGCCAATGGGTAAAGGCGTAAGAGAGCAAGGTCATCATACTCACAAACACGATGGTCTGTGTGGCGATGCCCCAGTAGGCAAAGCCGTTGGCGGCCAGGGTCACCCCCACGATGCCAGAAATGGTAAGGGCTATCAAGGTGATGAGGTTCATTTCCTTGACCATGAGATTGCGGAACATGATGGCACGAGGCACAATGTTGATGCTGGAGATGACGAAGCCCAGAAATAGATATCGAGCCAGTGGGGTAAGTTGTGGTTCGTTGTAGAACTCGGCCACAAAGGGTGCCGCCATATACAACAATAGGTAAATGACCACGCTGCAAGAGGTATTAAACCAGAACACAGCGTTATAATCATCGTGACTTACCTCTTTCTTCCTGTTCAGTGCAGAGATAAAACCACCCTCCTGCAAGGCCGATGCAATGCTGGAGAAAACCGTCAGCAGTCCCACCATACCATAGTCGGCTTGTGTCAGCAGACGAGCCAAGAAGATGCCGAAGGCGAGGTTCAGCAACTGTTGTATGCCGTTGCTTACCCCGCCCCATAGCAGTCCCTTAGCGGTTTTATCTTTCAGACTTTCCATTTACATATTTAACTCACAAAGCTTCCTGGCTTCACATCCTTAGATGTAGTCACTACGCTCAGACTCTCATCGCTGTCAACAGCAGAGAGAATCATACCCTGACTTTCAATGCCCATCATCTTGCGAGTAGCAAAGTTGGCCACGAAGAGGATGCGACGTCCCACCAGTTCCTCTGGTTTTTCATAGAAAGCAGCGATACCAGAGCAGATGGTACGGTCAGTACCTGTACCATCGTCAATGGTAAACTGCAACAGCTTCTTCGACTTTGGCACTGGCTTGCAATCTTTCACCAAACCTACACGGATGTCAAGTTTCTCAAAATCCTCATAACTTACAGTGCCCTTAAAAGGAGCTGGCTTCCATTGCGCCTGTTCGTTGGCTTTCTTGGTATCCAACAGTTTTTGCACCTGTGCTTCAATTACGCTGTCTTCAATCTTCTCGAACAGCAACTCAGGCTCTGCCAATTGATGACCAGCCGCCAACAGGTCTGTACGACCCAGCTGCTCCCACTCGAAACTCTCCATGTTCAGCATCTTGCGCAGCTTTGCACTGCTGAAAGGCAAGAACGGCTCGAAAGCAATTGCCAGGTTGGCAGTCAGTTGCAAGGAGATATTCAGGATGGTCTCCACACGCTTCGGATCTGTCTTCCACACCTTCCAAGGCTCACAGTCGGCTATGTATTTGTTGCCGATACGTGCCAGGTTCATGGCTTCTTTCTGGGCATCACGGAACTTGAAACCGTCCAACAGCTCCTCTACCTTTGCTTTCACGTCAGCAAACTCTTGCAGGGTCTGCTTGTCGTAGTCGGTCATCTCGCCACAAGCAGGCACCACACCATTCCAGTATTTCTTTGTCAGCTGCAAGGCACGGTTCACAAAGTTGCCATAAACAGCCACCAGCTCGTTGTTGTTACGCTCCTGATAGTCTTTCCACGTAAAGTTGTTATCCTTGGTCTCTGGCGCATTGGCAGTCAGTACATAGCGCAGCACATCCTGCTTGCCAGGGAACTCCTCCAGGTATTCATTCAGCCATACTGCCCAGTTACGGGAGGTAGAAATCTTGTCGTTCTCCAAGTTCAGGAACTCGTTCGATGGCACATTGTCAGGCATAATATATTTGCCGTGTGCCTTCATCATGATAGGGAAGATAATGCAGTGGAACACAATGTTGTCCTTACCAATGAAGTGTACCAAACGAGTATCTTCATCCTGCCACCACTTCTCCCATGAGCCCCATTTTTCAGGCTCTTTGTCGCACAATTCCTTGGTGTTGCTGATATAGCCGATAGGGGCGTCAAACCAAACGTAGAGTACTTTGCCCTCGGCACCCTCAACAGGCACTGGAATACCCCAGTCCAAGTCGCGCGTCATTGCACGAGGCTGCAAATCCATTGAAAGCCAACTCTTGCATTGGCCATACACATTACTGCGCCATTCCTTGTGACCTTCCAGGATCCATTCCTTCAACCAGTCTTGGTATTGGTTCAGTGGCAGATACCAGTTCTTGGTGTCTTTCAGTACAGGAGCCGAACCACTGATGGTACTTTTGGGGTTAATCAACTCAGTAGGTGAGAGGTCGCGTCCGCATTTCTCGCACTGGTCACCATAGGCACCCTGGTTATGGCAGTGGGGGCATTCTCCTGTGATATAGCGGTCGGCCAAGAACTGCTTTGCCTCCTCATCGTAATATTGCTGTGTAGTCTTCTCAATCAATTTGCCCTCTTCGTAAAGTTTGCGGAAGAAGTCGGCAGCAAACTTATGATGGATGTCAGATGTCGTGCGACTGTAAATATCGAACGAGATGCCGAAATCCTCAAACGACTTCTTAATGAGGCTATGATAGCGATCCACTACATCCTGCGGTGTCACACCCTCCTTACGTGCACGTATGGTGATGGGCACTCCATGCTCGTCAGAGCCACCAATGAAAATAACGTCCTGCTTCTTCAGTCGCAAGTAGCGGGCATAGATATCAGCTGGCACATATACGCCAGCCATGTGTCCAATATGAACTGGACCATTGGCGTAGGGCAGGGCAGCTGTTACGGTAGTTCTCTTAAAGTTCTTTTCCATCTTTTGTATCTTTATGTCTTAATGGCTGCAAAGATACTAATTTTTATTTATATTATTACATGTTAGTTTGGGATTTGGAGCTCGTTGACACCTGGCCTTTTCTTTTTAATGATTTTTTATATTAAATAATGTAATAAAATTATGATTCACTCCCGACTTTTTGTATATTTGTAATATTGATTAGGTATAAAAGAAATGAGAAAAAATCTCATTTTTAGTTTATTTGTTTAAAACTATTTTACGAAGTCTCTTTTCTGAAGCAAATCTGAAAAAAGACATTGATTATCAGTAAGAAAGTTTTCTCTTACTTAGCAGTTAAGAGAATGGAATTGACCCTACAAACTTAAAGGTTTTTTAATAAACAAGCAAATTTTATTAGGTTTTTTTTCATTCTTGACTATTGTTTTTTTTAACCGATAAACCTTATTAAAGATTTTCATTATGGCAAAGTCAAGAAAAACCATCCAAGCGATGTTGCAAGAAATGTGTTTATTGCATCATTCAAATAAAAAGTGGAATACTGCATCACTTTACCATTCTGTTATTATAAAAATCAATCAGTTCTCAAAAGGTAAAGAGGTACCAATGGATGCCTTAACGCCCAGCTGGCTTAAATCGTTCGAAGCCTATCTTAGATCTTCTGGCAATTGTTGGAACACCATATCTACTTATATGAGGATTCTGAATGCGGCATATAACGAAGCTGTCACAACCAACTATGCCGTTTTTCGTCCCTTATTATTTAATAAGGTGTATACTGGGGTGGTGTCCGACAGACAAAATGCCTTGGATACTCAAGACATGGAAAAGCTTATCAAGCTAAGTTTTGACGAGAACAGTCCATTAAAGCCCATATTACAACAGACGCTTCAGTATTTTACCATGATGTTTCTCCTAAGGGGTATGCCTTTTGTCGATATTGTTTATCTCAAGAAACGAGAGTTGAAACATAATACCATATCCTACAGGCGCATGAAGACAGGGCGCCCACTCATAGTAGAATTGGAAGCACCAGCATTGGTTTTACTTAATGCTCTGGCCAATAAGAATGAATCATCACCCTACCTTTTTCCCTTCTTGCACCACCCTGACGGTTCAGAAAAGGCTTACAAAGAATATAGAACTGCCCTCAAAAACTTCAATAATCGCCTGGAAGTAATCGGAAAAGAAGTAGGATTAAAACAGAAAATAACCACATATACAGCCCGCCATACCTGGGTAACCATCGCTTTTAACTGTAATATCAGCTCCGCCATCATTTCTCAAGCAGTGGGACATTCGTCCATCAAGGTCACTGAAACCTATCTTAAACCCTTCCAACAGGCAGCTATCGATGCCGCTAACAAGCAAGTCATTCAACAAGTTATGTAATGCCTTTCTCTTAACTGCTAAGTAAGAGAATAAGTTGATTTAATGTGCTGAAATTTAAATGTATTTAGCATTATGAATGTATTCTTTACCTTTATTTAGTTTGAGGTAAAGGGTGACGTATGAAGCTTTAGTTATAAAGTTTTATATTGGTTAACGAACAAAATTTAATGTTGAAGGGCAAAAGCCACATGTGAATGCAGCCTTGCCCGTAATAAAAACTTTTAAAGAAAATAAAAATTTAAGTTAATGTTGTGGGCAACCACATGTGAATGCAGTTGCCCTTTTTTAAGGAAGTGTTTAATTAATTACATATTAACCTTTAAAATAAATTATTATGAATGACATTAAGAATTGGAAAAGGACCTTCCTTTGCGGAGCTTCCCTGCTCCTGATCGCCGCTGGCCAGGTAATGGCTGCTGGCGTGGACGCAATGTCAACTGAAGGTGTAGCTGCAGTTCAGCAGAATGGACGCACAGTTACAGTGACAGTTAACGATGCAATGGGTCCAGTCATCGGTGCCAACGTTCTCGTTAAAGGCACTACAATCGGTTCAATCACTGACATGGACGGTAACGCCGTTATCCAGGGCGTGCCTAATGGTGCAGTGATTGTTGTTTCTTACATCGGTTACATCACTCAGGAAATCAACCTGCCTAACGGACAGAATGCGCTGACCGTTGAGTTGAAGGAAGATGCTGAGACTTTGGATGAAGTTGTAGTCGTTGGTTACGGTACACAGGCTAAGAAGGATATTACCGGTTCTGTGGCTGTGGTATCACGCGACGCTATCACTGAGCAGCCAGTGGCAACCTTTGCAGAAGCTCTGCAAGGTCGTGCATCTGGTGTGTACATCAACAATGCCGGTGGTCCTGCAGGTGACACCACCATTCGTATCCGTGGTGTCGGATCTGCTAACGGTTCTGACCCTCTGATTATCGTTGACGGTGTACAGGGTGCAGATATCAGTTCAGTGAATCCTAACGACATTGACACCATGAACGTCCTGAAGGATGCTGCTGCAACCGCTATCTACGGTGCCCGCGCTGCTAACGGTGTCATCATCATCACTACCAAGCAGGGTAACAAGGAAGGTAAGGTACGCGTATCTTACTCAGGTTACATTTCTGCTTCAACATTGACTCACGATGGTTACCACATGCTGGGCGCATGGGACTACATGAAGGCTGAGCAGCTTTCACAGCAGAACCGTGTACAGTTCCAGGGTGATGACATCGAGGCTGTAGGTCATCCACAGTTCGGTTCAATTGCCGATGGTGACCTGAGGATGCCTTACACCATCGTTCCTCAAGGTAAGTCAAAGGAAGAAATCATTTCACAATACGGTAGTGTTGACAACTGGATTGCTTCTTACAACAAGAACACTGGTCCTTACTTTGCTAAGTCTGCTTACTACTACATGCTGGAAGATGAAGGCAAGAGCGAGGCTGAAGCTCGCGAAGGTACTGACTGGCTGTCTTACATCAAGCGTACAGGTGTATCTCACAACCATGAAATCTCTGTTCAGGGTGGTGGCGAGAAAGGCCAGTATTCTATGTCTGCTGGTTACAGCAACCGTCAGGGCCCGATCAAGGGTTCAATGTTCGAACGTTACAACATCCGTCTGAACACTACTTTCAATCCTACCAAGCACTTTACCATCGGCCAGAACACCAATGCTGCTTTGATGGAGATCAACGGTGAGCGTGGTTCACAGGGTGATGATAACCTGTTCGCACGTACTTATACTGTTGTTAACTGGGCTCCTCCTTATAACGTATCTGGTACATTCGCTGGTACTCAAGGTGGTGGTGGTCGTGCCGACACTGCACTGGCAGGTGCTTTGAATGTGAAGGACGACTGGACTCGTAACTTCCGTATGCAGACTTCATGGTTCGCTGAACTGAAGGATCCATGGATTAAGGGTTTAACCCTCCGTTCACAGTTCTCTGTAAACTTGAACGGCAGTTGGAGCATGAGTATGAACGAGCGTTCTATCGAGTGGAACAAGGAAGGTTCAACTCAGAACTCTTTGAGCGAATCAGCAAGCTGGAACTTCGGTTGGCAGTGGACTAACACAGCTACCTACAAGTTCAATATCGCTGACAAGCATGATATCACCGTTCTGATTGGTACTGAGGCCCTGAAACAGAACATTGGTCGTAACATCAGTGCAAGCCGCTATGACTATGCATTCGAGAAGGATCCTAACACATGGACCATCAGCAACGGTTCAACCGTGAACCTGAGTAATGGTGGTGGCATGGGTTCAAAGTACACCATGTTCGGTTACTTCGGCCGCGCCGACTACGCTTACGAGGGCAAGTACCTGGCAACCTTCACCATCCGTCGTGATGCTGTTTCCAAGTTCGCTTCTAAGAACCGTTGGGGTACCTTCCCATCAGTATCTCTGGGTTGGCGTATCTCTGACGAGAAGTTCATGGAGAAGGCTCATTCTACTTGGTTGGATGACTTGAAGCTGCGTGCTGGCTATGGTACAACTGGTAACTCTAATATCGGTTCTTACAACTACGCATTCCAGTATGCTGCCGGAGCACAGTATAACTATGGTATCCCTGGTACTGATTCTGCAGCTAACACTGGTTACGGTATGACTGCACTCGGTGACGTAAACGCTAAGTGGGAGACCGTGAAGATGTTCAATGTCGGTATCGACTTGACAGCATTCAACAACAAGTTGAATACAAGCATCGACTTCTATATCAAGAAGACTTCTGACATGTTGATCCGTGCAAACTGGACTTCACTGGTAGGTTCTGGTACATGGCCAAATGTCAATATTGCCGACATGAAGAATACTGGTATCGACTTCTCTATTGGTTGGAGAGACCGCATCGGTAAGGTTTCTTATAACATCAATGCAAACGCATCTTGGTACAAGAACAAGGTGACCAAGCTGGGCTCTTCTGACCTGTTCACAAGTACTCGTATCAATGAGATAACTATCACGACTGTAGGCCAACCTATCGGTATGTTCTACGGCTACGTACTCGACGGTCTGTATAAGAGCGCTGAAGACGTGAAGAACTATAACGTGCTGCCTTACGGTGAGGCAAGCTGGGAGAAGGCTAACCTTGAGTCTTGGATAGGTCACTACAAGTTTAAGGACCTGAATCATGACCAGAAGATTGACGCTAACGACCGTGGTATCATCGGTAATCCTCACCCAGATTTGACTGGTGGTTTCAATGTTGGTCTGCAGTGGAAGGATTGGGATCTGAGTACTTATCTGTACTACTCAATCGGTAACGACATCTACAAGCAGTATGAGTACTATACTTATTATGGCGCATTGGCAACCAACTTCAGCGAGGAGCGTGTTAACAAGGCATGGCATCCAACCCTGAATCCTAACGGTACACTGCCTCTGTTCACCACCAACAATACCAAGCCAGAGGCTGGTCAGAGCACATCAGGCTATATTACTGATGGTTCTTACCTGCGTATGCAGACCCTGACTTTGGGTTATTCACTGCCTAAGAAGGTGGTTAACAAGATCGGTTTCAGCCGCATCCGCTTCTATGCACAGATGTCTAACGTATTCACCATCACTGGTTACGAAGGTCTGGATCCTGAAGTAAACAGTATGAACATCAACGGTGACCGCGGTCGTGGTATCGACTACGGTGGCTATGGTGTGCCTCGTCAGTATCTGTTCGGTGTGAACATCGACTTCTAATCATAAGTTGAGTAATGAATTAAACACATGAAAAACAATTTAAATTACAAGAACAATATGAAAAAAGCAATATTATACTCAGCAATAGCTCTTGCCACCTCTTTTGGCATGAGCAGCTGCGGCGATGACTTCCTGACAATTGAAGCTGCCGGTGCTGTGGGCGAGGGCACCTTGATGAACGATCAGGGTATCGAATTCCTGCTGACTGGTGCTTACTCATCACTGAACGGTATGATGCCAGGCCAGTGGTCGAACCCTGCCAATACATTGGCAAATCCTGTATTCGGCGATATGCTGGGTGCAGACACTAACGAAGGTACACAGGCTGGTGACCAGCCTGACTGGAATGCACTGGAAGTATATTCTATCACCGCTGCAAATCCTTATATTTTACAAAAATGGCAGGCAATCTATGAGGTAGTGAAGCGCTGCAACAACATCCTGTCTATCTTAAACAGAACAGACGCCATCAGTAATCCTGATCAAATCGCAGGACAGGCATTGTTCCTCAAGTCACTCTGGTTATTTGAAGGAATTAGAATGTTTGGTGCAGCTATCCCATATGTATCTGTTGAGGACTATGACGCAAACGTTGACCCACAGGTAACAAATCACACTGAGGGCAGCAATGTAGCTGATATTTATATCTGGGACAAGGTAGCAGATGACTTGAAAGAGGCTATCGCTAAGTTGCCTGATACTTGGACAGAAGGCAACTATGGACGCGCTACTTCTTGGATGGCTAAGGCGCTGCTCGGAAAGCTGTATCTGTATTGGTCATCACCTTACACTGGTCACAACGGAACAGATGCTTCAAAGCTGACTGAGGCAAAGAGCATACTCTCTCAAGTTCTTGATAGCGGTGTGGATGCTAAGGGCAATAAGTTCAAGTTGGTGGATGACTATGCTGACTTGTTCCAGGCTGGTCATGACTGGGACGGTGAAGGTATCATCGATATCCAGTTGACCCTCGATGGTTCATCTATCTGGACGTCTGCAGTATATGGCGGTTATTATACTGGTTTTAACAACACAGGTTCAACAGGTATCCCTACAGGTTGGGGGTTCATCCAGCCTACCTATAACTACGTGAACAGCATGATGGTTGACGCTAACGGTTTGCCAGATCCTGACTTTGAGAGCCGTGACGTTCCTACTAAGTTCACGGAAATTATTGACCCTGTTACAGAAAAGGTAATTGAACGTTCTATCACTACTGACTTGACAATTGTTATGGATCCTCGTGTGGATATCAGTATGGGTCGTGCAAATGTTCCATTCCTGGATTGGGGTTCAGCACCTGAGGCAGCTTGGATTCGTCAGTTCACCAATGCTGGTGTATATGTAACCAAGAAACATATCACCCGTGTATCAGAGATGGGTGGTCAGGCATTGACCAACTACGGTACTTCAAACGTTAAAAACCATCGCATTATGCGTGTTGCTGATGTGAAGCTGATGCTGGCCGAAATCGCTATCCGTGAGAATGAACTCGGCACAGCGCTATCTCTTATTAATGAAGTTCGTACACGTGCTGCAAACAGCTATGTAAAGGCAGAGGCAGGCATTACCACAGGTACCTACACCTATGAGGACAAGGTAAACGGCAAGACCGTAACTGATGCTGCCGCTAACTATATGATTGGTCTGTATCCTGCATTCGCAAGTGTTGATGAAGCATGGACTGCACTAAAGCGTGAGCGTCGTGCTGAGCTCGCATTCGAAGGTCACCGCTTCTTCGACTTGGCTCGTTGGGGTGATGTAGGTGAGACTTTGGGCAAGTATGTAGCATTCGAAAAGCAGTACTTGGCTAAGTATCAGACTACTCCAGGTAACTTTACTTGCATGCCAATTCCTATTAACGAAATTAGAACTTCTGAAGGTCGCTTCGCACAGAATGCTGACTGGCAGTAATTCTCTTCGTGAAATTCTAAAAAATAGATGGTATTGGGGTGAGCCGCAAGGCTCACCCCTTTTTTCTGTTCTTATCTGTTAAGAAAGGCCTCTCTTCCAGGTCTTTTTCATTGCAGTATCTACTATGGGTCGTCGCAGTATCTGCTATTACCCGTCGCAATATCTGTTATCACTCATCGCAGTATCTCCTTTACCCCCATAGAAGATACTGCAACGACCCTTGGCAGATACTGCGTCCAGCAGCAGGGAACTTTCCCTTACCCCATAGCAAACTTTACTGCCACCAATAGCAAGCATCACTCATAGCAATGGCTATAAGTGCGACCAGCTTTTGGATGCTTTGCCACATCTGCCAAAGGTGGAGCTAATAAATTTTTATCATAAAACTAAAAAAAGACGAGTAGATATTTGCAGGTATAAAATAATAGATTATTTTCGCAGCGTTTTTGAAGGAAGTCCGATTTTAAATTAAAATGTAAAGACATTAAATTCATAACATGCTTATTTTGGGACAT
>Ga0265298_10001131_pt1 | contig 39223 bp, 67 predicted proteins | sample AusTroGonzalo_MG_3_FD_193486 | JGI IMG/M metagenome (GOLD analysis project Ga0265298, IMG submission 193486) | Bovine rumen microbial communities from tropical cattle in Woodstock, Queensland, Australia - Gonzalo_01 | ecosystem: Host-associated > Mammals > Digestive system > Stomach > Rumen ... | reverse complement strand
TGCGTTGGATCCTCTTCCTCTTGCATAAGAATAATCGCTCATGTCACGATCTCCATCTGCGTAGGAATAGCCATCTTCTGCGTATTCCTCATACATGATGATCTTGCATGAATTCTTGATTGAATTAAGAAGCTTATCGATTGTTTCAAGACTTCCGGCTGAAAGTTCGCCTTTCTTAACGATGTCTTCAAGCTCATGCTTAAGCATGTCTTTTACTTCATAGTAAGTATGCATATAGTTTTCCTCCTTCCTTTTAGGCTATTCTCGTAATAACGAGGTTTGCATTCTGGACATTGATTGTCGGTGTAGGTGTGGTTGCAGGATCGTCAACTGTTGCATCAACATAACGAACCGCAACACTAAAGCAACAACCCTTCGGGACTGTAATGATCGCTGTACTGGTCACATTGCCAAGCTCGTCAACGGCCTGTGGAGTAAAGACCGCTCTTGATGTCGGCCTTTCTTCTCCCTGAACACTTATCGCTACTGCAATAGGTGTCAGGTCTCCACCTTCCGGGACTGATATATTGGCATTAAAAGTAACCTGATAACGAGCGAAACAGCTTGAAGGATTATTGACTATACCTCTAAGAGTAAAAACTCCTGTACCATCGTCATGGACGATATATCCACGATTGCAAGGAATAGAAGCTGAGAGCAGAACCGGAGCATTAAGAGCTACATTCTGCGGAGCATTAGCTACATACTCGGGCATAGTGTTACCTCCTTAACCGCAACCGCATCCGCAACCTGCATTCTGACTGCAGTTAAAAATCGGCTGTCTTCCGTAGACCGGAACAGTACCTACAGGGCAGTTATTGAGTCTGTTGTAAAGAGCATCAACTTCTGCTTCCTGACCCTGACGGAGAACAGCTGTCTGAACGTCCTGAGAAGCCTGTCCCTTAGCGTAGAGAAGTTCCTGACGAAGCTGAGAGATAGTATCGTTCTTAGCATCAAGCTCGAGCTGACAGAGCTTATCAAGAATAGCCTGTGTGCCATTGCTCTGACTCTGAATAATATCTCTTGTATTATTCGCATCAGCAAACCTTGTAGCAGCAGACTCGCTCTGAATAATGTTCTGTGTCTGGCATATAGCAAGACGATTATCGCAGCAGCACTGAGCAAGCTGGGCCTGTGTAGCGTTAAAACCTGCATTGATAGCATTCTGAACACCAAAGATCGAGTTCATGTTAGCCATCTGTCTGTTAGCAGCTGCAACTTCTGCTGAATAGAAACCCTGATTTACAGTGTCTCTCATATCGCCACAGCAAGAGCAGAGCTGATTGGAAAGACCATAGATACCATCACGAATGCTTGTGATGTTGTCATTGATCATCTGATCACGGAAACCGGAGTTTGTAATGTCAGCCTGATTCATCCAAGGATAAAGACCGCCTGCACCTCCATTGCTGTTACCGCCACCGAAGCCATTGCCCCAGCCACCGTTTCCGAAGAGACAGAGGAACAATAATATAATCCACCAGCCTCCTGAACCATCACCGAAAGCTCCGTCATTTCTGTTACCTACGACAGCAGCCAAATCCGCTGCTGACATCTCACCAGTAGTAAGACTCATGTATAAGTCCTCCTTTCATAAAATTTGTATTTACATAAACTGCAGTTTTATGTCGAAATGATATATAATTGGCTTAGCGGATAGGTTAGCTACCGAAAGCCGTAATGCCTTAACGGTTTCCGCTTATTTTTAATAAGGCAGTACACGAAAGGCAGGTGTATTTATATGTCGAAAGCCAATAGGCTCTATAATATTTGGTGTGGAATAAAGAAACGCTGTTACAATCCTAAAGAACCTTGTTATCGTCATTACGGAGCCAGAGGCATTACCGTATGTGATGAATGGCTGCATGATTTCAATGATTTTTCTAAATGGTCACTTCAGAATGGTTATTCTGATTTACTTACCATTGACCGAATTGATACAAACGGCAATTATTGTCCTGATAATTGCAGATGGATCACTCATGCAGAACAGCAAAGAAATAGAACTAATAATGTTCGAATAGAACATAATGGAGAATCTAAAACCATTGCTGAATGGTCAAGGATATTAGGATTGAGTGACAAGTGTCTTTATAAAAGGTATAACTCCGCAATTAAACACAAGGGATTTTGCACTTATGATGATCTATTAGTCACTGCAAAATATCCGAAAATATATACAGAACAATATAAGAATCGTGAACCTAAGCCATCAAGAATTGTTGAACAATATTCACTTGATGGAAATTATATTTGTACTATTTCGCTTAAAGAAGCAAGAGAAAAAGGCTTCAATTCCCGAAATATACAAAATTGTTGTAGTGGTAGAAGCAAAACAGCTTGTGGTTATATTTGGAAATATACCGATAAATTTTCTAAATCATGATCATTCCTCCTTTAATTAAAATCGAATTAACTAACTCGTTTTTTGAGTTAGTTAATTAAAAAAAAAGAATTAAATTTGAATTAAAACTTTAAAATTTGCGGTTTTATTTGAAAAATAGGTATTATTTTTCCAAAATCACATAAAATCTTTGAATTGCTTATAAATCTCATTAGTTTGCTGAGCATACTGATTCAACTGTGATTGAGATATTTTTCCTGAGTTAAGCATGTTCTGGACCATTTGTTGAGGATTGCCCGAGAACGTCTTTTTGAATTGCAGGAACTTTTGAAGCATCGGATTGCCCGGCATTGATCCTCCACCCATCTGCTGAAAAATAGGATTAGGCATTATCCTTCACCTTCTTCCTCATGTCTTCGCATTCCCTTAATTGATCTTTTTACATCTTCCCGGAACTCTTCAAATTCTTTTCTTGATACAAAGTCCTCGGTTGTTTGGGAATTCCGAACAACTGCCTGTTTCTGTTCTGCTGTTCTTTCGTGAAGCTCGAAGATCCTCAAAGGTTGAGGCATACCGCTTTGATCAGTGCTTTTCATATACATAACAGGTTCTTCCCGGTCCATAAGGATTACTGTCTGTCCAGAAGCCACAGGATAAGCCTTAGCAGCGTTCTCACCCAAAACCCATATAATTCCATTACTTTGCTGAGGCTGAACATTAGGCATCATCTGAGGCTGATTCTGTGGCATCTGCTGATTGCCGTAATACTGCGGATAATACTGTTGTGGAAAATAAGTATTGTAAGCCATTGTTTATATCTCCTTTTTGTAAAAATAAAGAACAACTTCATCAGATGAGTCCCAGCTGTCATACCAGTTTCCTGAGTCGACACAAACAACATGATTCTGACAAGCAAGTACATATCTTCCTTTTGGATGATCTTTTGCGAACTGGGCCACTGTAGTGCATTGAGGACAGACCGAAGAAATCATATGCTCTTCAAATCCGTATTTCTTCAAATACATACCCCAGACGTAATTAGCAGAAGGCATATCCTTAAAGGCTAAACCTTCCGCACATAAGCCTATATAAGCACTCTGCCAGTCCTGACCAATAGCCTTACTGACTGCACGAACAGCACAGTCTCCTACACGCTGATTCTTTGGATTATTATTGAAGAAAACATAAGGCATAGGTCATTCCTCCTATGCCTAAATTTTGGCAATAAAAAAACACTCGTTAAATGAAATCCGAGTGCAAATTAAATGCAAATCAAAGACCCTCGCATATACCAGATGCAAGGGTCTTTGAGGAGAATATTCCTATGAGCAGAAAACTCATAAATGCCTAAACAATTTAGCCTCAGCTTTTGAAACAATGTTTTTAATCTGTCTTACAGACATATCCATTTCATATGCTAAAGGCTCGTAGCAGATACCATCTATCAACCTGCGTTTCAGAATCTTCCTATCACGCTCTGAATGGATCCATTCATCAATAGCATGTTCTATTTCTGAATTGCTGATATCGTCAATATTTATCATCTTTTTCTACGTCTTGTTCTTCTTCTCGTTGTCACTTTCATCCGTGCCATTGTTTATGTCTCCATTATGCCCAATATAGTTATTATCTCCACCTTCTCCGGTGTCCATTTCTACTGTCGTAGTTTCTTCTTCATATTCATACTGATTCCATGCCCAGAGCCATGCTCCGTTTGTAGCTGCAAGAAGGATAATCAAAAGAATGATGATAATGTTTCTCCATCTGTCATTTCTTTCATCCTTTGACTGCATTCTCTCAAATGCAAGCCTGCTCATGATGATGTTGTCATTGTTGTTTTCCATAGATTTTACCTCCTTCAATTATAACATATTAAATATTAAGTTCGTAAAATGTATTAGGATAGCCATAAATAGGATCATGTCTTCCATTCCGGCAATACATTTCTGATACCCAAGCATTTGCCTGATTCTTTCTATTATCGTCAGACAATGCAACCCGGTCACAAGTGTATTCTATCTCATAGCAATCCATAGCTTCTTTCTGGCCGCATACATCATGAATATAATCATTAACCTTATCAGAATATTTCAAAGCGTTCTCAGGCAGCTCCCGGACCTGTTTATAAACTTTGTCTGAATCAACGAAGTAATCAACGACCTTGTAAACTTTATACCATTTATGGCTTTCAGTATGACATGTACAAATAACTTTCTTACCGATCATGTCTTTCAACTCTAAAAAAGATAATTCTCGGCCAATAAGATGATACTGATCTTCCTCAAGATATCCGCAAGGTATTTCTTTTTTCGGGCCTTCAATAATGTCAAATATGGTCATCTGTTTCATAAATCTTTCTCCGTGATGTTTTTGGCAATAAGCATAACACCTGCAGTCATTGCAATAATTGTTTCCCATAAGCTCAGGCAACTTGCAGCTGTCGGCTGATCTTGTGTCCCAGTTATTGACCTTCATTCTGGATCCTTTCAAGCTGTCTTGTGATCTTTTCTTCTTTTACACCATCAACATGATAATTAGGCATTTTAAGTAAATATTTGACCTGAGCTATCATTATTTCTACATCAGCTATTTCTTCAACAATATGCTGGTAATCGTCTATAAGTTTACGTCTTTTATACTTGCTAGATGCCTGAATTAACTCTGCACATTCTTCTTGAAGCATACTAAGTTGTTCATCAAGGCCGTAATGATCGGCTATCTTATTCAATCGTTCATCAATCATTCTTTTTCTCCTTTCTGCATCTTCCTTCCGCAGTCCGGACAGTAATTGCTTTTTTTATATTTCACTACACAATGGCAATTAAAGCATTGATAGTGATAATGGCTTTTATCGGTCTTAAAGCTTAACCAATAAGATTCAGGTCTGTCTTGCTTTGCTAATCCGTATTGGAATCCGTCTTTGAAACCTTGCTTATAACCTTCCGTGTCAATCATCAGAAACACCTTCCTTGTTTAATCCCATAAATCACCTATGTTAATTTTTAAAAATAAACTATATAAATCATTATGAGTAAATCCCATATCATCAATGTAAATATAGTTATCGCAACATTCTAAAAAATCATTAAAATTCCTAAACATTAATCGTAAAACTATTTTTTCTTGCTCTGTAAAACACTCATTATTCATTTCTTCTCTTTGTCGTTCAATTTCTTCATCAACGGCTACTGTCGGGGCATTGTCGATAATGTCAATTACCCCGTCAAAACCTTGATAATCTTCACAATATTTATCAATCACCTTTTTCAATTCATCTGCGTCAATTAACCTCATTTTTTATCACTCCTAATATCTGCAATGCTCAACCAAATAGGCACTAACTCGTTATGCTCTCTATACTGCTTTGCAATACTATGTATTACATCTTCCTTGCGTACCCAACCAACTTGTGGTTCTGCGTCTTTTAACCCTGCGTTATATCCTGCCTCATAACCATCACAATTCTTGCAAGGTTCTACTGTCGGGGCATTGTCGATAACTAACAGAATTTTAAGCCACAATCCCATATCATTAGTTTTAATCTCTTTGGCTAAATCTAATTTCAAAGCCTCACGGCTTATCAAATCATTATTCATTCTTCTTCTCCTTCTTCATCAATTGAATCAACTTCTTCAAGATCAGGTGATCCGCATTCTGGGCATACATAATAATGCTCATAATAATTACCATATCCCGGAAAGTGATCTATCAACTCTGATTTAGTTCCTGCATCGTTTTCTGTGAAGCGTTCACCGCATTCAAGGCACTTATATTTACGCATCGTCTTTCTCCTTATTACAAATCTTCTACAATAGTATTCTTAACAATCTTCTTGTATTCATCTTCCGGGATTCCGCCACAATCATATTTTTCCTGCAAGTTCAGAAGGCATTGGTGGCAATATCTGTCGTTATGCCAACCGTCAAACAGATCATTAAAAGGAACCCCAACAATTAGTTTGTGTTGTATATGATTTGTGAACTTTGAAAAATCAACTTTATAATCTCTTCGGGTCATTTCATTGACAACTAAAACCGTATAACACCAAAAGTGCGAAATATCATAATCCATGATCTTATTAACAAGAAGGTGATTAGGTGTACCTTTTTCCTTAATGTTCTTTGCTATCAGACAACATTCTCGCCACTGACCGAGAAGCTGCTGTCTGGGTAATATCCAAATAAGATCCTTGTGCCAAAGTCTCATATTATTTCTCCTTCCAATAATCAAAAGTCATAATGACAGCCTTAATGACCACAAGGATCATTCCAAACATGAATAACATTACTTCGGGTTGCATATATATAATCCTCCTTTGGTTTATATCATTATTATACGCTTATTTTTCAATTTGTAAATAACGATGTTAAGAAAAAAGGCACTCCCGGAAGGAATGCCTTAATTATTAGATTGTTGATAATATTACAGTCTTGAGATCAGGAACTTGGTATCAACCCAAAAATCATCACCGATCCTTGCAAAACCATCTTTCAGCTCGTAAACGAATACTGATTCTCCGTTCTTGAGCTTTGCGACAGCTTCGAAGTTTCTTCCCGGTCCTTTTCTGACGTTCAGCCAAGAATCTTCACGGACCTTAACGATGTATTCAGTAGGCTTAATTTCGGGATCAGCTGCAAACTCGGGTATAACTTCTTCTGTTTCTTCTTCGAGAACAGGATCCTCGATCTGCTCTGTCTTAACTTCCGGTTCTTCAACCTTCTTTGTTCTTGTTTTTCTTTCCTTAACAGGTTCTTCTGTCTTTCTTGGTCTTCCCATGTTTTTTCTCCTTATCTTAAAATCAAATTCCACATTTCTGCGTCAACTATGCCGTTTGCTTCTAATCCATAGGCATTCTTGTATTTATTAACAGCTTCTTCCGTGTCCCAATCGAAGTCACCATCAAGCGGAAGATTATCTGCCCATCCGAACTCATTTAAAAGAGCTTTTAAGGTATTAACCTGACCACCTGTTGAACCTCTGCTGAGTACATCCATCTTGATAAGAACTGTCTTATCAACAGGTTCTGGTGTAGGTGAAGGTGTCGGCTTATCATCATCGTCATTGTTTTCAGGCTCCCAGCCATCCCAATTAGGTCTGCCTGCACCAAAAATGCGAGAATCATCATAAGCATAATACTTATATGCTACAACACCGCCATCTGTATTGCCTTCAATGGTGGTAAATCCATCTTTTCTAAGTTCTTCAATATAACCCCAATCAACGATCATTCCTGTATGATATACACCATAAGGATTTTCATTCGATACATATTCGGGTTTCCATAAGAATAACTCATCCAATTCACAGAAGTCCTTTGGATCATCAAACCATGCATCAGCGTTTTTGAAATATCTGACCTTCTGAACACATCCGGCACCTTCGTTTGTTCCCGGTGTCTGTGGTTCATACATAGCAGATAAAGCAGTCCATTTTGCACCTTCTGGATCCTCGTCAAAAGAAGGATCTGTGCAAGAATTAAGAACCGAACAATCACAGAACAAAGCACAGCTGTTAGCAACTCCGTTCTTATGGAAGTTATAGTAATTTACGGAATCCATCTGCTTTGCATATTCGCTCGACTTACCACAGACATTTCCTACCTGCTGCCAAAGCCAGTCTTTTGCTTTCTGCTTCCAACAATTACCCATTATTGTTCTCCTTTCTGTATTCACCATCAGAAATCTTAATGATGATACCAGCAAGCGTGGAAAGTCCACCAAATACAGCTGTTATTATTGCCTCAACATTCCCGGTATTGGCAGCTGCAATAATACCAATAATAAATGTTGAAACAGGGACACCTAAAAGCATTACCCATTTCAAAACATCATAGACCTTGTTCGGTAATTTCATGCTCAATCTCTCCTTTCATGTATGTTAAGCTGTGATACAACATCATCAATCCTGTGGTGTGCAGATTTTGTGGATTGCTCCACCACCACAAGCCTTTCTTTAATCTCTTCCTGATTGGTGGAGAATCTATCAATCTTTGAATCGACATGGCTTATCTGCTCTGACATGTTTTTTAGCTTCTCATCAACAACAGCATCGTGAGCCTTGTTTGATGATACTGTTGCCACAATTGTCGGGACAGCAACACATATTCCCGATATCAAAGCCACTATGATAGCACCAATTGTTTCATTACTCATTTTTATTTTCCTCTATTCAATAGGTATGCCAAAACCCTCATCAATCGGTTTCAATTCAATTTTAGGACTAACCAATTCAAAATACTTCTGCCCGATAGCAATTATCTGTTCATCAGACAATTCTATTTCCTTTTCCTGACCGTCAATTATTACTGTTATCTTCATACCTTTTCGCCTCTTTCTGTACCACCAATATCGAACCTGTCTTTTCGTTCTTGATAATCTTGATATGTGCAGGTGATAAAACCGTATGTTCTGCAACATTCTTTCTTATCATTTCTTGCCATTCTTCGTTAGTCATTGTTGTTGTGTCTGAATAACCCATTGTTGACCGTATTTTCATTTGCTCGACAAACATCAAGTCGCAATTATCGCATTTGCTCATACCTTTTCGCCTCTTTCTCGCATATGTGGGTTATTCTTCCAACTCGGCAAGCCTCTTTTCAAGACTGTCAACCTTCGCAACAAGAAAAGCAATATAGTCAAGAACCTTGTTGCCTTCTGCATCCTCTTTTACAAGGTACGGCAATACTTTTTCAACATCCTGTGCAAGATAACCGATATGCTCACTCTCGTCACGGTTTGCGTTTTCTTTCCACTTGAATTTGACCGCCTTGATTGCGGAAACATCGGGCAATTCTTCGTTGATAATTTCTTTCAGTTTTGCGTCTGATGATTGTGTCAATGCTCCTGCGATTGTTTCATTACCGTTCCAATCAAGAGTACGAGCATTAGAACGGTTGCTATCGCTTGAACCTTTGCCGACTATTTCAATGTATGTGCCTTTCTGTGTCGGGTTTGCTGAATTAGGGTCAAGGACATTACATTCACCGAAAACCATTTGACTTCTATTTGTCGCTCTTGTGTTCCAACCGTGTGCGTGTGAAAAGTTTCCGCTTGCTTTTGAGTCTGCACCTTCGGCAACGGCATAATTACCGTCTGCGATTGTCGACTCTCCTTGTGCGTGAGAGTAATTTCCGCTCGCCTTTGTTCTGTAACCTTCTGCGAACGAATAATTCCCACTTGCCTCGCAACCCGAACCAACCGCAACCGATTCCGTGCCTGTTGTTGTGTCAGCCTTGCGGTTAATGCTCAAACTTCCTGTTCCTGTCGGGTTAGCACTATCCAATTTCGAGCCATAAGGTACAAGACCTTGTCCTTGTGATTGAACCACAAGCAATTTATCTGCTGATGTAGGTGTTACTGTGTTAAAATCCTGTAATCTTGCCATTGTTACTTCTCCTTTTCTTCCATTATAGCATTTAGCTTTTCTTCCAATGCCTGTATTCGTTTTTCCTGCTTTTTAATGATGTCTTGCAGGTACGGGATCATGCCGATATAGTTGAGGCTTGCCGTTGTTTCCTCGGTTTCGGGTGTAACAAGGTTGGGGAGAATTTCAGCGACGTCCTCGGCAATAAAACCACGTTGGTCTGTTCCCCTTGATTCGTCGATGTAGTCGAAGGAAACCGCATCAAGTAACAGTATTTTCTCTGCGTCCTCAATCGGCTTGATGTTCTTCTTGACCTTACGGCTTGAACTCTGGTCGACCTGTACGCAAGAAACGTGTCCGTTGTAACCAAGCAACATAACGTTTCGATCGCCGTTGGAATTGTAGACGTAGACCATTCCCGCATCTTCATATATCCAATTGGAAACCCTCGTTTGATTGCTCGCGTTGGTGACAGTAACGCCCGCCTTTGAGTAAATGTTCCCCGTTGCGTTGATGTTTCCCGATGTCGTCAAGGACGAACCGGAGATTGCGCCGCCCGAGATTGAACCCGTCGTTGACAACGAAGTTCCTGACACCGCGCCCGTAGATGCAACCGCACCAAACGAACCTCCTGTTATCTTTCCCGATGCCGTAATGTCACCGCCAAAGTTAGCGTTTCCGTTAGAACCGTCTAAAACAATTTTCAAAGTTCCTGACGAGTTGTAAAGATATAACAAACCGCCGTTTGCCGTAACAAAAAGGTTTGCGCGTCCTGTTGCCGTTGAATCGTTCAACTGTAACGCGCCGCCCTGTGCATACGGGAACAAATAACCCATTTCGGTTCCATTGTCCGCGTTTATAATCGTGAACTGATTTTTGGCTTTGAAATAGTTTGATGTAACCTTTCCGTCATTTGTGATTTGAAGGTTGGTGGCATTTACGCTCAACGTGTTTGATGTAAAGGCAATCGTTCCCGACTGAATCGTTATCGAATGTGTGTCGGCGGCAAACTTCGTTCGAATCTCCGTGTTCCCGACTTTCGTTGCTAATCCCGTGTCGGTGTAATTGTTCGCAGATGTTAAAGCATTATTTGCCTTGTTTGTTGCGTCCGTTGCGGCGGTTGAAATCGCCTCTGACTTCGCGTTATTTGCTTTCGTCGTTGCGTCCGATGCCGCCGCATTGATCGCGTTGTTCTGGGCGTTGTTTGCTTTGTTGGTTGCATCGGTTGCCGCCGCACTTATTGCGGAAGATTCCGCATCGTCTATCGCGTCACCAAGTCCGACATATTCACCGCCGATGTAAAGTTCGGCGGCGTTCAACTTGCCTTTAAAGACCGCGTTTCCGCTTGCGTCCAACGTGAACTGACTTGAATTGACAACAAGACTGTTGGAATCAAAACGAATCTGTCCCGAATCAATGAGAATGGACGACGAGCGATTGCTCATATCCGTTCCCATTTTGCCGTTCAATTGTGTATTGACCGTGCTTGTGTCGGCTTTCAGTAAGATTGCGCTTGCGTTCTGTTGAATCAACGTGCCTTGCGTCGTGACCGTTCCTGATAAGGAATTAAAATCGGTCTGCGTTACCCTTGCGGAAATCTCGTCCGACAAGACCTGGAATTGACTTGAAATTGCGTATGGTTTATACAATGCCGATTCGCCAATCAACTTGACGTTGTTCGCGGCAATAATCGTTATGTCGTTTCCCGAATAGTCTTGAATCGTGACGTATGAATAGTCTTGCATCGGTTCTTCGTTGACGTCGGCAATGCAAACGCAACGAATCGTCCCGCCGTAGTCTGCGGAATCCCTCGCAACCGTAATTGAATCCGTGTCCGACGCAAGTTCCGTCACGCCTGATTCCTTTACCATATACCAAGTAAAGATCGAATTATACAAAGTCGTAACGTCGGTCGACAGACCTTTTATCAGGTGCGCCGTGTATGTGACATTGGCATTCGTTCCGTCGTCGTCATTGTCTATTGCAAGCCACAGACCGTCGGCACCCGAAGGGCCTTGAATACGTCCGACGTTCTCCCAAGAACTCGTCTGCGTATTCCAAACGACCAAGTCGGTTCCGACCAAGTACGCATCGCCCGCAGAACCCGTCGGGTGCGCGGCGATTAAGTCCGCCATTGTGTCGTAATTGCCCTTGATTTCAAGTCCCGCGCCGTCTTGACCGTCCGTTCCGTTATTACCACGGACGGAAACACCGTAACTTGTATTGCTTTGACCGTTCGCGTATGTGTAAACGGTTTTCGACCATAAATAAGGTTGTTGTTCCGTCGGTTGTGTCGGTTGTGACAAAGGGAACGTCGAAGGAATCGTCGTTCCCGAATTGCTCAATGCGTAAGACGTGACAACGGAAGTCTGAACAAGACTGTCAAGGGTTGATTCGACGTCCTCTCCGTTCAATGTGATTGACGGTGCGGTAATCGTTCCCGCGTCCAAGTCGATTTGCAACTGATTGTTTGTAGATGCAATCAGACCCGTTCGAACACGATTGCCCGCCATAGTTCCGGTTGTCACGAAGTCGGCGACAATTTCACCGTTTGCGGTCATTGCAAGACCGTATGTTCCCGCATATCCCGTGGACGAATAACCAAGACCGTTCTTATTCCACCGCCAAACCTTTGTTGCCGTGGAAATGTCGTTTGTGTCCATTATCAGGATTTCGTCAGGTTCGCCGTCGTTGTCGGAATCGTGAATGACGACATAACCGCCAAGATTTCCCGTAATCAGTTTCGTTGCCCTGTCGACCGCCTGTTCGACCATTGACGATGTCGGTTTCAAGGCAACTTCTTTCTGTTGTTCAAGTATTGTGTCCGTGATGTTGGTTCTGGTGTCGCCGAACGTTGTTGATGTGTAACGTTCTTCGAGAACGTCCCAAACGGTTTCAATACATTTGGTCGTTGCGGAGATTCCCAACGCCTCGAAATAAATATGCACCGTATCGCACAGATCGACGCGGTCTTGAATGCTGCCCAACTGTACGAAATCCAATGTGATTGAATTCTTAACGGTGACAAGGTTGTTATTATTGACGTAGTTTGTCGCAAGGTTCGCCAACTGCGTTGCAATCGGTGTCGAACTTTCAAAGTCGACATCACTTGAAAAGTCAATGGACTTGTCCCTTGAAACATCAAGAATCAATCCCGTTGAAACCTTCGTTCCTATCGTCAGGAATCCGTCTGAATCTATGCAATACGGAACAACGCCCGTGCAAAGATTTTCCATATCCAATTCCTGTGACAAGTCGATAAGGTTTTTTCCATACGAAATGCGAACGCCCCTGTCGGAACCCCTGTTCTGTTTAAGGGTTGCGGTGTAGTTGTCATATTTCCATTCACCGCCGAAAATATCCAACAGACTTCCCGCCTTGCCTCCGAACCAAGAACGGACGGACGACGGTTCATTGATTGCGAACGTGTGCGACGAATTGATGTCAGTTGTTATCGTAAAATTGTCCGCCTTTGCTTGTAAGACGGAACAGGCGGCAACGCAAGAACCCGCAGAACCGGAACTGATAATCTTTCCCGACAGATCGTAACTGATATGTTGTGCGTTGACTTCGAATTGTCCGTTGATAGTCTTTCCGACCTTGTATATTCTGAACAACTGCGGATTGTCGGTGAAATTCGGTTTTGCTTTGATAATACGGTTCGGTTGGATTTCGCTTGCGTGAATTCCGTTTGCCGTGTATGTCAACGACAATTCAAATCCGCCGTTTCTTTGTTCCGTGACCTCCGCCCTTATCGCGTCCGACAATGCCCCGATTCCGTAATTGTTCGGAACGGAACCTTCGGTGACTGTTGAATATAGAATCGGAATCATAATTCAGACCTCAAATCGTGAAATATCGTGGTGTTATCTTGACCGTGGTTGGACTTCCCGTTATTGCCACCGTGTTTGCACCTGACGGCATAACAGGGAACGAACCTGTTATCTTGTCGTTCCTGTTTTCTGTCGCTAATCTGTATGCGTTCTGTGCGTCACAATCTATGTAGATATAATCTGTGACCGTTGCGGAAATCGTCTTTCCGCCCAACGTGATTCCGAACGTTCCCGAACCCGCAATGTATATCAGGGGTTTTGCCGTAAACTTTGTCGGGTTATTAAGTATTGTTCCGTTCGTGACCGTCACTTCGGTTTTGCCTGTTTTGAGGAACCGTTCTGGACGACAAGTAAAATTCAATTCCGCCTGTCCGTATTGCATCATATTGTTTGAGAACGCATCACCGCCCGAATAATAAGCAAGTCGGAAGTAATCAGGTTCGAAAGAATCTTCCAATTCCTTATATCCTGATTTGGAATTCAACCACGCCGTAATTGCGGAAACTCGGTCGGATAATGTACCCGAAAGGACGCCGCCCGAATCTTCTTCGGTTTCTTCGGCAACCCAAACGTTATATGTCCGCACAACGTCCTCGAATGCGTCCTGTTGCATCACGATCGAACCGTTGCGGCCTATAACGTTGTAAACTGTCTGTTTTCTTTGGGGTTTATCAAAGACGGGAGATTCGCCAACGACAATGCCATAGTTGGTCGAATTCTCACCGTCCCACTTTATCAGTCCTTGACTGTTAAAGCCATTAAAAAAGTTAGGCATAGATTGCCCCCTTTCTCCGCGTCATTTCTTCAAGTATCAATGCAACGCGATTGGCAATGTCTGTTTCACTCTGCCCCTGTGCGGCGTACACGTTCACCGTAATTGCGCCGCCGTTGAATGTGGTATTATTTCCCATTCCGTCCGCGCCGACGCCGTATGCGCTAACTGTGGCGGTCATATTGCCCGTCAGGTTGTCCATACTGCCGACCATATCCAATCGGACATCGTGCATTTCGTCCTCGAACCCTTCGCCCAAACCTTCGGCAAGGAATCCGCCAATCTTGGCGAACTCTTTTGACGGGGACGCAATGCCGAAAACGGATTTGATCGCAGACAGGATTTGGTCGCCCATTGCGTAAATCTTGTTTTTGACCCATTGGATTTTGTCGGAAATACCATTCCACAGACCTTCAACCAAGTTCCGACCGATTGAGATTACTTTGTTCGGAAGTTCCTTGATTGTGTTAATAACATTGTTGACAAGGTCACGAACCTTGTTCGTTATGTTCTGGACTTTATCGCGAATGGTATTGAATGCGTTTGTAAATCCGGTTTTAAGGTTGTTCAACCAATTCGTAAAACTGTTCTTGATGTTGTTAATCAGGTTGGTAATAAAATTCTTGACGTTGTTTCCCCAATTCGTGACCGTCTGAATAATATTTGCCAATGCCTGTGCGACTTTCTCGCGGTTAAGTCCGAAGAAACTTGCAATCGTTTGTAATATGTTGTCCGTAACTAAAACAACCTGTTTTACGATTTCGGGCAATGCCTCCGCCAATGCGACAACCACCGCACCGACAACGACCAAGACGGCATCAAGAATCAATTTGACGTTCTTTGCGTCCGTCAATGCCATTGCAATTTCGGTGATAATGCGCACGATTGCGGGCAACAGAACAGGTAAAAGAACGGCAATCTGATTGACGATCTGTGATGCCAATTCAATCAAACCGTTCACAAACTTTGTTACGTTGTCGCCCTCCGACAACCAGGTCACGATTGATGTTATGAATTCGCCCAAACCCTCAACGATTACGGGCAACGCCTCGAACAAGGCATTCATTATTCCCTCGATTCCCGAAATTATTATTGGCAACATATCGGGCAACATACCCGTCACGATTGTTACGGCTTGGATAAGTACGCCAAAAACGGTTGATACGATTTGGGGTAACATCGGCGCAAATCCTGACAATAAAGAGGTAATGATTGTCTGCGCCAAACCCAAGAACTGCGGTGCAAGTTGTGTAATATTAGTGATTACGGATTGCAAACCGCTTTTTATCTGTCCGATTCCCGAACCGTCACCCGAAAAGACCTTCGCCAATCCGTCCATAACGGTTGTAATGCTCGGAAGGAAATTGGACATCATATTCTTTTTCAGACCGTCCAACGCGGTGTTCATATTTTGCAATGAATCCTGATATGCGGCGGCATCTTTGACCGCCTCGTCGGACATAACGCCGCCCAGATCGTGAACCTGTTGTTTCAACGCCTCGGTTTCTTCCGCAGTCATATTGAATAAGGGTGCCAATTCAACGGCACCCTTTCCAAGTAATGAATTCGCAAGATTCAGACGTTCCGATTCGTCCGTCACGCCTTGCAATGCCGAAATGGTCGCATTCCAAGTTTCTTCGGGCGACATTGCCGCCAACTGTTCCTCGGAGATTCCCAATGCGGCGAACGCATCGTTGTTTTCCTCGGCGGCAAGGGTCAATTTTTTCATTGCGGTTTTCATTCCTTCAATGGAAGTTCCCGCATGTTCAAGAATGAACGACCATTCCTGATAACCCGTCGCAGACATATTCATTTTCTGGGATTCTTTGTCGATCGCGTTTCCCAACTCGGAAACATCGTTTGCCGCATCAATGAATCCTTTTCCCATTGCGACTGCCGCACCTGTTGCCGCCGCCATTGCACCCGCAATGACCGCGCCTGTGGTTTTCAGTCCCGCCGCCAATGACGCACCAAACGTCTTTCCTGACGATTCGCCCGCCTCTTTTGCGGCGGGTTCGGTGACTGCGCCCAATTCTTTTGAAATTGTCGCCTGTGACCCTTCCATTGTCGGAACGATTGTCACATACGCCTTTGCAACCTCAATTCCGTTTGCCATTGCGTTTCTCCTCAAACCATTTTTCAAGTTCGTTCAAAGGCAATGCGCCTTTCCCGATTTTTTTATCGTTACCCTTCCTGTTCGGTCGCGGGTAGGGTTTTATTCTCTTTCGTTTACCACCGCGCAGATTGGCATTTATGACTTGCAAAAGGTCGTAAATGTCCGCCAACAAAATGTTGGTTTGCAAGGTGTTTTCCCAACCCGTCGACTTTCCCAAATCGCGGGCAAGGGCAGAACCGGAATCCAAATTCCGTATAAACGAATCAAGGGCGAACCACGAAAGTTCGCCCCCGACATCGTCTAATGAATAATTAGTTCTTGTCAGAAGGTCATATGTAATCGCCTCGCAATGTTCTTCTGCGAAACTTGCAAGGCTTATGATTCCCCCAACTCGTCCCCGTTTGCTTTGTTCCAAGCCTTCGCAAGTTCGGTCAATGCGGAAATCGGCAGATTGTCCACCACGTCCGCGTCGATGTATTCCTTGAAAAACTCAACGAATGCGTCGAACTGTTCTTCCGTGCTTTTGCTTGTAAGTTTCATTAGTCCCTTTGCCTTTTTCAAAGGAAGGGATTTTGCAAGCGGGATTTTGTATGTCTTGTCCCCGATCGTAACGACAAGGACTTCAACGTTTGTGTTTAAATTAAGTTCGTTAGGCATAATCGGAACTCCTTTCAGTTATCAGGACGTAATCTGTCCGTCGTCCTTTGCAAACGTCCAAGATGCCGCCTCGATTGTTGCCTCCCAAACGATTGCGCTTGTGGGTGCAAACGAAATGTCGGAAACATCACGAACGATTCCCTTTGTCGTGCCAACGAACATCATATCGTCGCCGTCTTTCATAAGGAAAAGGAACGCTTTTGGTGATGCGCTAACACCTGGGGCAACGGTAACGGACGTGATGTTGCCTGTGCTTGATGTTGCGGCGGAATAACTGACGTTAGATGCGCCAAAGATTGCCTCCAATGTTGCCTTGTCGGTGTACATTAAAGGCGCGGTAACTGTTCCGCCCTCGTCGGACGCAGTAAGTCTTTCGGTTTCCTTTGCCCAATTTCGGAGGGGTTCGGAATCCTTACCTGTTGCCCAAGTGATGCCGTCTGATGTGATCGCGCCAATGGACTTCCAATCGGAGGAAAGGTTAGAAAGGGGACTTGACGGCAAAGCGGTTCCCGCCTCTGCCATATAGACCATACCTGTTGCAAGACCAATTCCGAGATTTACATTATTTGTTGCCATAATGGTATAACTTCCTTTCGTTAGGATTCGTCAAGATTGACGATTTGTTTATGCGCAAGGACTGTGACCGTTGCCGAACACAAACACAAGTCAGGTCGGACGGGGTCATTGCCCCAACTCATTAGATTTTGTTCAACGGAGAATCGCAGATTCCCTGTCTGTTCTTTTGTTTTCTGTTCAAGGATTCCAAGAGCAACGGACAACAGTTCCAACGCATCGGCGTTTTCCTTTGCCCGTGACGACAGACGCACCAGAAATGAATCAATCTCGTTTTCCGTCGTCCCGCCCATAAGTTCGACAAGGATTGACGGTGTCGTGAAGTTTTCGGGCAACGGGCGAACGTATGTCGTGACATATTCCGCCAACGCAGACCTGATTTCTTCCTCGATGTCAACTGATTTCAAAATGTTCATAATACCGCCCTCGTCAATGCGCCGTCCTCGGTTTCTGCCTCGACCGCCTTTTTATCTGCCGTCGTGACCCAACCAATCCAACGCCTGTTCTTGTACCTTGCCGACTGTTCAACGGACTTTGTGAATCCTTTTCCGCCCCGACTGTTGTTCGCGTTTGCCCTGTCGCAGATTTGGTCTGCGGTTTCTTGAACAAGACTTCGCGTTCCGTCAGAACGTAGGATTTCCCCGAAACCTTCGCCGATGAATTCAATCCGGATTTCGCTTGCCATAATTCAACCCTCCCAACGAATCAGGTTTAATTGAATGTTTGACCGCGTAAATGCACCCGTCCAAATCCTCGGTTCACCGTTGATTTCGTATGTGTTCCCGTTGAATTCGACGTGGTCGCCCGCTTTGACGTCCGTTCCTTCGGGGACGTATGCCGTCCAACCGTCAGACAATCCGAGAACCCGCCCGTCAAGTGAAAGGCTTGTTGATGCGGGTTGAACGGAACAACCGTTCACGGTCGTTGTTTTAACTGCGTTCGGCGACCAATCGGGGACTGTTGAACCTCTGATTGTCTTTGTCCCCGCCCTGACAATCACTATTGATTGTTTCGCGAAAGACGGCAACATATCAGAACACCCCCTTAACACGGTAAGGATTCAAAACTTCCTTGTTATCGTCAGGCAACGCCGTTGAACGGGTATTGCCCGCCCAAGTCGCGTTATACGTTACGGAAACACCGCCCGCCGCCTCCGATGTGATGCCGTAGGAACTCGAAACGGCGTGTGTAACACGATGCGCCGTTAATTCCTTGATTGCGTCCATTTCGGTTGCGTCGATGCCCGCATTGTAAACGATGCGGATTTTAGAACGTCTGTCGATGCTGCCCACGTCGTAGATTCTCAAAAGGCCTGACGAATCAAGGTCAAAATCCGTGACGGAATCACCGTGCCATTCATTATCAACAAAAGAACAGTTCAAAAGAATTGATGTTATCCCCGAAACGAACGTTGCGGGTAACTGAATAAGAAGGTCGGAACCGACGAAACAGTCGCGCAAGTCGACGACACGATAGACCATTTCACATTCCAAGTTCGGGTAAATATGCCAACCGCAATAATTCTGGATTGCCCTTGTTGCGGAATGGATATTCGGTTCGATTCGAACGTCGCCCGTGTACTTGTTCGCAGTAAAATTGTTGAATTCGGTTGTCGTCAGAAAGTCGGTGAATGCGGTTGCGGTTGTAAGTTTATAACCCCAAGTCGTGTTAATCATTTGTTGCCAACTTCCTTTCTTGACTTATTCGAAACCCTCTTTGCCTTTGCTTTTGGCTTGGATTCCGTTTTCGGTTCGACTTTTTCTTCGGTCTTTTTCTTCGGTTCCGGTTCAACGTAACCTTTCGGCGGTTCATTCAACCAAACCTGACGACCGTTGACGTTGTAAATCTTCATCGGTCAAACCTCCTTTCTTCAAAAATGGGTAAAAAGGGGACGGCGGTTGCCCGCGTGTCCCCTTTCGTTCACTTATCAGGAACCCGAACCCTCGGTTGCAAGAAGGACAACGCCCTTCAAGTCAACGACTGCGGTTGCAAGGCGAACCTCTGCGCGGAGAGTAACGCGGTTGTAAAGGAAATCGTCCTCGTTCTCTGCGGCGATTGCAACGTCCATTCCGCCCTTTCTCCAAGTCTTGACTGCCTCCCTTGCGGCAACAAGCGCGGTTCCGCTTTCAACTGCGGAAGATGCGTAGATCGGAACGCCCCAAATTGCGGAAGGAACGCCATATGCGCCGTTACCGTATGCGCCGACGAAATAACCACCGCCGTAATACTGTTTGTTGGAATCCTTTGCGGTCATAAGAGTAACGATGTCGGCGGGGTTGAGAACAACAACAGATGCGTCGTATGCGGAATCATTCTTGACCTTCATAATTGCATCAAGGATTCCGTCTGCGAATGTCTTTGTTGTGCCGTCATATGTTGCGGCACCGATGCCTACTGTGGAACCAACGGCGTTGATAACGTATGCGTCCTCTGCCTTGCCTAACTGATGCATAAGAGTATTCTGAACCTCGGTTGCAAGGAAAGGCGCATCAACAAGGATTTCGTCTGTTTCCTTAACCCAAGCGGCAATCTTGGAAAGAGCAAGGGTTGTGGGTGCGAATGATGTTGAAACCTGGGGTTTCTTGTTATTCTGTGCGGTTGTGCCGATGCCCGCATTATTGTATGTCTCAAATGCACCTTCAAGGAAATATGTAATTGCGTTACCGCTTATCTGTGCCTCGGTAAAAAGGGAAGATGCGGAAACCCTCGTTCCAACAGGCGCAATAGAACGGTCAACGTCCGCAATCTGCGGTGCGGTGATTACGCTATTGTATGCCTTTTCAAAATGTGTCCTGACGCCTGACTTCTTGTCTGTCATTTCTGCGCACTTGCTTGTGAATTCTTCGATCGTTGACATTTTCTTTCCCTCCGTAATGTCTTTGTTGGTTTCTTCGGTCTTGCCGATAGAATCAAGAATTGATGCCGCCTTTTCCGCTTTCTCAATCTGTGATTCAAGGTCTGAAATCTCCTTGACGAGAACTTCGCCCTTGTCGATTGCCTCGACGTCGTTCTCCTTGATTAAGGGTTCAAGTTCTGTCAGTTCGGATTTTGCCTGTGACAATCTGTCTTTAAGATTCATTTGTTGAATCCTCCTTGAACTGATTTATTTTTTCGAGAAGGTCGGACGCCCTCTTTGCATTGCCGTTGTCCGTCTGTTCCTCCGATGCCTCGTTGACTTCCGGTTCGACCTCTGTTTCGGGTTTGTCGTCTTTCTCTGTATCATCGGCGTTGTCCTCCAATAAGGATTTCAACGACTTGATGTTTTCCTCGATGCCGTCAATCGCCTTTTTGATCGTGTCGGCGTCTTTCTGACTGTTTCTGCGTCCTGATTTCTGTTCTGGTTCAACGGACTTCACACCGACAACGCCCGCGTCGTCATTTGCGGGAACGCAGACACAAGATATTTCGAACAGGTCAAGTTCGCGCAGTTCGTTTGCCTGTCTGCCGTCGTCTAACTCGATGATTGCCGCGTCCTTTACGTCATAAGCAAATGAGAACTTGGAAAGTCTGCCGTCCTTGTATAGACCTCTGACCCTCTGTGCCTCGTCCGTTCCGTCGAACTCTGCGACAAAATGCAAACCCTTTTCGTCCTCGTCGGCTTTTGCAATGCCGATGTATGACGAAAGGTCGTCCATTTTGTGCGACCATAAAAGCGGGATTTTTTCACCGCCGTTCCAACGTTCTTTCAACGTGTTTGTGAATGCGCCCTCTTTGACGATGTCACCGTAGGAATCAGGTTCACGAATCCAAGTCGATGCGTAACCTTCCAAACTTCCGTTTCCCTCGTCCTTGTACTTGACGCCGAATTCTTTTGTTTTCATTTCTGTATTACCTCCGTGAAATAACAACTTGAATCGAACAATTACAACCGCACGATTCGTCGGGGTCTCCCGTGTCGTCGCCGACCCAATGCTGCCCGTTCGAAAAATCCGCATCTATCGGGACACGTTCGCCGTTCATTGCCAAATGTGACGGACGCGGGTTGTCACCCGTTATCCATTCTTTTTCGACAATCTTTCCGACTACACGCGGCGCGGAATTGGAAATTGCTTGGTGCGTTGCCTCGATCGCCGCCCAAGATGCGATTGCCGTTGCCGCAGAACGTCCCAACGTGTCCGCCGTGTTCTCCCTGACCTCGTAAACGTGTCCGACGATGTCAAGGTCTGTTTCCTCGTCCTCGTCGTCCTCGTCGATTTCCGGTTTCTTCGGCTTTGCCGCCTTTGCGCCTGATGCCAACGCCTTTTCGATTCGGTTTAACGTCTGCGCATTGACGTTCTTTGCGCGGTTCTCCGCAGTCTTGCGAATATACTTTTCCGTAAGTTCGGGAATGTAGACGGAATCAAGGGTTTCTGATGCCTCGTTTCCGTGTGCATCTGCGATTTTCTGCAATACGGGCGTCAAGTCGTCGGCAAGTTCCTTGTTCCAACGTTTTTCGTCCCAAAAGTCTTTTCCCGAATTGATTTTCGGTGCGATTGAACGGAACTGACGTTCAAAGAACTTCACAAATACGTCTGTGACCGCGTCATTTTCGTTCTGTGCGCTTTTCCCTTTTATTTTGATGTCGTTATCCTTGCAATCCTTGCAAGCGCAAACAGGCGTGATTCTGTGCGTTCCTGATTTTGCCTGATTGTCGATGCCGTCGTAGTCGTAATCGGTGTCGGGATTTGCGACGCCGTTTGTTGCGACATTCAAAGGCGTTATCAGATCGTCGCCGCCCTCGATTGGCGGTAAGTTCATATCTGTTCGCGCCTCGTTCCTTGTCAACCACGGCGCACCAACGGAAGTCTGTAATATTGACGCCCTTTCCTCGAACGAACCTTTCAATTTCTCCGTCAGGTCGAATTCGACATACAGATTCGGTGTCGGGTCAACCTTCGGAATCAGGAAGGTATTTATTCTCTGTTGCAACATTTGGAGAACAGAACCCAAACAATCGGCATATAACGCACGGGCATTGTCTTTCGCGCTTGCGTAAGTCTGCGTGTCACTATGCCAAATCAACGACGGGTTGACGCCGTATGCCGCCGCGACGGATTCGCGGGACAGTTTGACGGACTGCGCCCACTCGGATTCCTTAAACGAAGTCGAGAACGGCTTGATTTCCATTCCGTCCTCCATAATCGGTATTGAACCCGCTTTGGAACCGCCCGCACCCCAAGCCTCGCGGAATGCCGTTGCGAACTTCTTTCGCGCCTCGTCGTCCCACGGCGCAACGTCCTTCGGTCTGATTATCTGTGCGTTAAGCCTTCCCGATGAACGCCACAACTGACGACGGAACTTGCCCGCCTCGACCTGTTCGCATAATGTCTGACGCAATGCGGAAATCGGGGAAAGATAACCCGACGGATTGCCCGCAGAATACGTCTTGAACTGTACGAACTCTGCCTTTGGAATATCAAACGCCGTTCCGCCGTTCCTCGAACAAACCCTGATGATGTCGGGTGCGTATGCGTTGCCGTCGACTTTGACAATCCATTCTGACGGAATGATTCGCAACTGATAACCGGAATCGGAATTGATGTCAGGTGTTACCCAAACATAGACAGAACCGAAAACGAAATACTCGACCATTAGACCGCGTATGAACTCGAATTCGGTTTGGTCGTCATTCGGTCGCCAAAGAAGTTTTGCCGCGATTGAATCTCGATCGCGTCTGCGTTCCGTTTCTCCGTCCCTTGCGTAGACCTTCAACGGCAACTGCGCAATGGAATTCGAAAGGAAGTTTACGACCGCTTGCAAATTGTCCTGTGTCTGGTAAAGTTCCCGCGCCGACAGGTTCAAAACCTGTGTCGATGCGTCGCCCGAAATCGTGACATTCACGACAGACGGTTTTTTGAGCAAACGCCACCTTTCCATTATGCTTGGCACTTTTTCGCCCTCCTTTTAAACAAAGAAGATTGACGCCCCCTGTGCATAAACGGAATCGTGAATCTTCTTTTCTTCTTTTTTGTTAATCATCGTTGAACCCGCGAACGCCATTGCGCAAGCCATAAGCGGTGCGACGTCGTCGGGTGACTTGATTCTGTTTGGTAGCATTACGCCGCCGCCAAGATTTCGCATTTGGCACGTCCGACCTGGTGCGTCGAGGACGGGTTGCGGAAGGTGAAACACCTTGATTCCGCCCCTTGCATTGTCAGGCGCACACGCGGCGACGGCATCGTAGAACCTGTCCCAACCTGACGTCAGATCGGAACCGCCCTGTGCCATTCTTTCAACGCCCGCAACGGTGCAAATCATTTCTCCAAGACCGCTAACGGGTGCGCCCCTTTCTTGGAACGCCAATTTCATATTTCCGTACTTTGGCGCACGTTGTTTGAACCAATCGACCGCCCATTCCGTCCCCATTCGCCGTTCGACGACCTCGACGTGGTAATTCCCGTCGTCACGCAGACCGCAAACGGCAATCGTTGTGTATTTCCTGTCCTGTGATAAGTCGATTCCGAAAACCAACTCGGAATCTTCCCTGATGAATGAATGTTCATCAATTCCGCCGACCCACGCCCCGTCGGGGAAGGGTTCGGGCAATATCGTTTCGACCTGTTGACACATACATTCAGAACGGAACTTCATTTCGGGGAATGTTTCACGGTTGGAAATCAACGCACGTTCGGTCAATCTTCCGTAACCCAACGCGGGGTTTGCCTGTGCCAATGCGTCCAAATCGTCCATTGCCGCCTTATCAGGTGCCGACCATTCGAACCAACCGAGCGAATCCGCGTCAACGTCTCCACCGAAATCCTTTGCCTTTGTTCCGTTTATCCTTTCCATTGCTTGCGACCGCAACTGACGCAGAACCACGGAATCGGGGTCACCCGCGTTCGAGTAACCGATTACCATTCCGTTTGGTTTTGCGTTGGTAGATGCAACCGCCGCAGACCAAGTTTCCCAATCCCTTTGTTCTCTGACCTCGTCGAGCATTACCAAGTCGTTAGAATCTCCACGTCCCGCACGTCTTGTCGGTGCGCCGACCTTGTAACTGCGATTGCCTGTCAGAACTAATTTTTTGGAACCGTTCGTCCTTGCGACCTTTTGCAAGTCCTGTGACAATGCGGGGATTGATTCTTGGTCGGCGACGACCGCCTCCCAAACTTCTTCCGCTTTGTCCAATGACAACGACGTTCCGAAGATCGATTCCACATTCAGAACGTTCATAAAAAAAGACGCCGTGTCTTTCGACAACACCGTCTTTCCGTTCTGTCTTGAAACCATATACACGACTATTCGGAACCGGAACTTCCATTCCGTTTCCAAGTCTCCGATTATTTCCAACCCGTGAATCAATGCCCATTCTTGCCACGGATAAAGGGTTTCCCCCAATACTTCCTTTGCATACGCAATGGCGGCATATCCAAGCGATGTTTCGGAAGTAAGTTCACGCAACGGCGGCGTGTAGATTCTGGGTTCGGTATAGCCTTTCACGATTACCCGACCTTGAATCGGCTTTTCAGATCGTCAAGGACACATTCTTTCGGTGCCTCGTTCGAATCGCCCTTGATTCGTTTGTAACCTGATGCCGTCAACCCTAATTCGCGTAAGTAAGGCAATGCCGCCGCCTCGCAATCCATTACTAATTTCAAACACGGGTGCGTTGCCGTTGCCTTGTTGGTAAGTTCGACAACAGGAATCGCACCTTCGGAAATCCATTGTTCTTTCGCCTTGTCCCTTTGCGTCAGTAAGTCCGCCAATATCTCAATCGGTATGTCAAACGCGGGACGATATGTTCCGATTTGTTGTGTCTGTTTTGTTATTTTCTGTTTCCAATCCATAACATCGAACCGCCTTTCATTAGTCTTTCGGAGGGATAAAACACTCCTTGCGCCCCAATCTGCGATTTCGTGGGCGATTTCGAAGATTTACAAGCCATACCCTTTCGGGTCTGCCGTCTTACCCATTAGGCAAGAATCACCAAATCCGACTTCGTATGCCCACGTCATTATTTGTTCCGTTTCCGCGTTGTCTGTTGCAACGCATATGTGACGCCGCAATGTTTGACAAGTCCAACTCCAACTCGGGTGCAACCGATACGGGCAAAATATGGTCGGGTTCATAAGACAACGGCGCAGAACTTGCGGGAATCGAATAGTCAATTCTTTCTCCGCATATGTGACATACTGCCCGCGCCTTTCGGTCGCGGTTCCACGCCTGTTTCCTGACGTATGCCCAACGGCTATTACGACCCGCCCCCATTATTTTTCAAACCTCGATTTGTTCGGGAAGGTTTCGCGTATGTACCGACCGACCGCCCCGTCCGTGAATGTCCTGTCATTGGTCGACAGGTAGTCGGGGTCTGTCGGTATTGTGTCGTTGTCGTAGACCTTGACGTCAACGTGTTGTATGACCTTGCAACCTGACAGGTTCCCGTATATCGACCGCATCTGTGGTGATGAACACTTGTTGATTGTCTGCGCGACTAACTCTTTGTTAAAAAGCATCGGCAAATGAACTTCAAAATTCATCGGTTCCTTGATGCCAAGTGATTTCAATTCCTCGTTCGCTTTGTAGACCGTCCGACCGTATGGATTCAACCACGGGTGTATTTCCCGCAGTTCTTCAATCCGGTTCGCCAATGTCTTGTCAACGTAATTGATGAAACCGCCTTTCACGGGTTTCATTACAAAGAAGTCGTCGTTGAACAAAAAGAAATCTTCCGTCAGTTCTGGGTTTTTGATCGCTTGCCACATAGACGACCGAATCATCGACCACTTATCTTCGCCGACCTGTTTATGTTCCAACCGCACGTCAGGCGTCAGTCCTTCGGGTTGTCCTCCGATAAACCAAACTTTCCTATGCGGAAAGTTCTTTTCCACGGAACGCAGACTGTATTTCAGTTCTTCCGTGTCGACTTTGCTTTTCAGAATGTAAATGACATCGTGTCGGGGTTGTTTAGGCATATTAAACTCCAATCAAAAAGACCCTGTCGTGCCTGACAAGGTCTTTTTCTTTAATGAAAGGCAGGAAATGAACCGAATGAACTATGCTTTGTGGGTGATTCTATGACTTCGATTTATTTACCTGTTAGCATATTACCACAGTATAAAGTCCGTTGTTGTCCGTTTCAGTCCGTTTTTGTCCGCGTTTTCATTTGCGCACCGCAATTAGGACAAAAGTTTGGTTTATCTAAATATATAGGTGTAGGAAAATTGCAAATTGAACAGTATTCCATACTCATATTTGAAAAACCATTTACCCTATAAACCCACTCGCCTTGCGGTCTTTCGGTTTCCTTAATTCCTGCGTTATAGCCAGCTTCGTAACCGTCACAATCTTTGCAAAGTTCAACTGTCGGGGCATTGTCGATAATGAATTTTCCAAGTTCAAAAACACCCGATATATTTGGGTTAGCCTTGATATAATCATCAAATTTCTCTTTCAATTCGTCTGCGTTAATCAATCGCATAATGTCCTCCTTTCACCAATCCGTTGCAAGGTCGACGCCGTATGGGAATTCTGCGACGAATTCGCCTGTGTCGACGACTATTGCGTCGCCAAGCGATGTCGGAATGATTGTTCCTTTCGGGCGAATCTTCCAATTCGCCGCACACATCACATACAGACCAAGCATTTTTGCGCCGTCGTCCCTGACCCAATACGGGTAATTTAATTCATCGTAACCAAGTTCGCGCATATAGGCAACGCAGTTCGACATATTAAGGTTGTAGTATGTTTCCCGTCCTGATTCGCCCATATATCCGCCGCGTTCTGCCGTGATTCGATCTTCGTAATCGTTCGCGGGTGTAACCAATCCCCTTGCGACACATTCGTCATACCATTCCTGATTCGACAGAACGGCAATCGGCGTCGGCTTGGGTGTCGGTGTCGGCGTTGCCGTCGGTTCTGGTGTCGGTGTCGGTGTATTGGTCGGCGTCGGCGTGATGTTTAGAATGGATATTTCCGTTTTAAGTTCGGCAATCTCCAACTGATATGCGGCATCTTTTGCCCTGACCTTGTCCGCAAGGTTTGCGCCCATTATGACCGCAAGGACAAATCCGAAATATATTACCAGAATCGTAATCATTGGTTTTTTGTCGTTCATTGTCCACCCCCGAAAAGCCTTTTGGCGTTCCTGGATTCCCAATGTTGCCCGATGCGGTGTCTGATTATCCGTTCAAGTTCCGGTTCCTGACCTTCTTTCAACAATGCCGTCAATTCGCTCGTAATTCCGAAAATGTCCTCGCGTGTTACCGTATGACAAATACTGTTCTTGTTGTCGTTGTGCTTGATAACGGTTGCGGTGGAATAATGAACAATCTTGTCCGTGTGCGCAAGGCAACGAAGGTTAAAGATGCAATCTTCTTCAAATCTGATATTCCACGGAAAATATATTGCATTCTCGATCAAGAATTCGCGGCGGTAAATTTTATTCCAAACAAGAACCCATTTCTGGGGCAGATTGTCTTTGGCGTACCAACCCGCATTGTTGAAAAATCGCGCCGCCCTCATTTCGTTTTCTTGTCGCCAATGGTTAAACTGTATGACGTCAAAACCCGTTCCCACAACAGACAACATCGAACCAATGCCGCCTTCGGACATTTTGTCGTCAGAATCCAAAAAGGTTATATAGTCGCCTTGTGCCACATTCATTCCGACATTCCGCGCCCAAGACACGCCAAGCGGGGTTTGGGTCATTTTTATCACCTTGAACCTGTCGGCATACTCGGCGATTATCTCGGAACTTCCGTCGTCCGAACCGTCGTCAACGACTATGACTTCGACGTCGTTGTTTGAATATACGGAATCAAGGCAACGACGAACAAAGTCTTTTTCGTTATAAACGGGAATAATAATGGACAATTTCATTTCTGTTCCCCCTTGTAAAACTCAAACAATGAATGGTCGGAATGACAGTTCGAACAATAGTCGTCGTCTCCGCAATGCTTACAATCCTTGCATTTCTTTTCAAATTTAAACGTGAACCCCTTTTTCGGGTCGAACGGGTCAACATAATTCAACATTACGATTCCCCCTTGATGTAATATCCGTATCGGTCATAAATGAACAACGGTTGAATGTTCTTGTATCGTTCCAAGACGTTTTCTGGCGTCAGGTCGTCTTGAATATGGATTTCCCATTGGTTGCCGTACTTGGCGCGGTTCGTCCATTGATACGGAACGGCAATCAGGAAGTCACGGCAACGCGGTTCTGCGTATGCAATGACTTTCTGCGCATCTTCGACCGACATATGTTCCAAGACGTCGCCAAAGATAATCAGATCGTACTTGTTGCCGTATTCAAATTCCCGAATGTCTGCGTGATACACATTGCGGTATATGTTCGCCAATCCGTGTTTCGTGATGTTCGGTGCGTATATCTCCGCGCAGTCCATAACAAGGTAATCGTTCAACAGTTTTCCCCACTTGCCGTCACACGCCCCGACATCAAGACACGTTGCGCCCTTCGGGAAATGGTCGTGAATCCATTTGACGGATTCGGGTTTTCCAATATCCAAACTTGCCATTATGATTCCCCCTCCTTTATCCAAGCATTATAAGCACACAAAAATTCGTCCTTTGTGATTATCGGCGTGGTTTTATATACAGTAAAAACCCCGTCGCCGTCCCTGATTTCTTCAAAACGGCATAAAACCTCTTGACCGTTGATTTCAGTAATTTTTGATTTCATTGATTCCTCCTAATCTGCGTAATATGATTCGTTGTTTCGTCTGAATGCCTCTTTCGGGACGAACGGCAAAATGGATTCAAGGCAAATGTCCCTGTGGTTGTATGATGCCGTTTTCTCGTAGTTCCTCTTTTTGCCAAGAACCTTCCAACCAACCCGATTGATTGAATACGCAATCAACATCGTTCGGATTTCCGATGCGTCCTTGACGGAATCGTCGATTTTGTATATCGCGTCCAACGTGGTTGCATTTTCGGCGGACAGGAAGTTTTGTAATCTTTCGATCTTCTCGCAAATAGAACTGTATTCAAGATTCTTGGATTCCGTCGGGTTTGAATCGGAACCGCCCCTGATTGCTTTTGCGTCATACTTGGCAACGCCTGACATCGACGACAGGATTTTTTCTTTTCTGGTTTCAAGTTCTGCAATCTCCGCCGACACGTCCCAAGTTCTCCGCAACCATTTTTCAACGTCGTATAATTCGTCTTTCATTGCGGATATTCCCCCAATTCTTGCCACCTGACATAAATTGACGCCTTTTCCGCGTATGTCTTGACGCATCTTTCGTCTGCGACCTGGGCATCGTCCAACCAAAACCCGCAATCGGTCATACAGTCTTTGAACAACTTCAAGTAATTGTCCGTGTCTGGTTTCGTAGTCTTGTACTTGCCCCATTTCTTTTTGTCTTTGACGTCAAACACGAATAAAACGAATAACTTTATCGGGGCAGCAGACGGGTTTTCGGGTGCGTATTTCTTCAAGGCATATGTGAACGCATACCGCGCCGCCTCGACTTTGCTTTTCTCGTAGAAATACGGTCTGCCGTTCCTGATGTAAACGCCTTTTTCCTGTGACGTGGTTCTGGGCATCGTTTCTAATTCGATCTTGAATTCGTCTTTCATTCTGAACCCCCTTTCTTCGGTGGCGGACAATGCCCGATAAAGTTTCCCGACATTATGCGTCCGTATAACTCGTCAACCGCCTTTTCCCATTCCTTGTTTTCCTCGGTTTCGGGGCAATGGTCGCAAAGGTCGCAATCACCGACGCAGACCTGACCGTCGCATTCTTCCGTATAACGATAAAGCGAACAACTCATTTTGATTCCTCCGTTTTCTTCCATTCGCGCATCTGACGTCCGCAATGCGGGCAGAACTTCGTCTTGAACTTGTGGTAAGTTCCGCATTTCGAGCAAACGCCCGCGTCCGTCAATCTTCCTGTTGCACCGTCGACCCAATCTTTCCATTCGGCGCAGTCCTTCTTGATGTATCGTTTCACGGTGGCAATTAACAGGTCGAACGCCTTGTCGATTCTTTCGACTTCCCTTTCGTCCCTGTCGCCGTAATCAACGTCGACTTCCTGATTGATGATGTCGATTGCATCTTCGATCGTGATTGGCGGTTCTTCCTCGAATCCGCATTCCCACAGTTCACAGTTCTTGTTGCAACCGCTAAACTGTTTCGAATTGCCTGATATGCGGTGAATGCATTTCGCGCAGTTGTCGTTGTATGTGTCGTCGAAATCGTCGTGTGCGTCCCTATAACTCCAAGACATACCGCACCCCCTTAAACTTCAAACGGAACGTCGCCTGACTGTTCGTTGTTCTGCGGTTTCGGTGCGCCCAACAGTTCGACGCGATCAACAAGAACGAAATATGCTTTCCTGTTCTGTCCGTCCTGACCTTGCCAAGTTCTGGTCTGTAAACTTCCGCAGACGCAGACCTTTTCGCCTTTCTTGACGTACTGTTCAACAACGTCTGCCGTCTTGCCCCAAGACGTGCAATCAATCCAATCTGTTTCCTTCTTGCCGTCCTTGCCCTTGCGGTCAACGCCTAATGACAATGTAACGACCTTTGAACCTGACGGCGTGTTCTTGATTTCCGGTTCTCTGCCTGTTCTTCCGATTAACATTACATAATTCATTTCGATTCCTCCTGATTAAATTTCGTAGGGCAAACAATCGCCCATTTCTTCCGATTGAATCGGTCTGTTCTTTTCTTCTTTCTTCCATTGCGCTTTCAGTTTCGGGTCTGCCCTTAACCATTTGACGAACTCGTCTGACATTTTGCGAATTTCGGGTGATATGTCCTCGTCTTTCAATTCGCCGTGTCTTGCCTCCCAAATCAGTTCCCAAGTCGGACGGAGATTTTCAACGTCTGTCAGACTTCCTTGTTCCAATGCCCGAAGGTCTTTGCATCGGGGCAGTAATTCCGCGATCTGCGGCATCACCTTATTTGCCTTTATCCATTCGTCGACCGCCTGACTGACTGTCCGATATGTAAAGTCTTTAAAGTAGATTTCCCAAATGCCGATTCTGTGGTCTAACTCCGACGAATTGTAGATGCGGTCTGTTGAGAAATAGGCACCGTGCAAACGCAGAACGATTTTCGTTGTTTCTTCTTTTGTCATTGTGCGTCCCCTTCCTGTCCGTATTTCTTGTAATAGTCCGCGAACCAATCTTTGTTCTGTTTTATGGGTTGCGGTTCCGATTTCCGTTTCCTGTCGTTCCGTTCCCAATTTCGGATTGTTGCTTGCCAATCCTTCATCGACGTTTTGCCGACCTTCCAACCGTTCGATTCGTAGTAGTCAATAAAATGTTGCGGGTCAATGTTGTTTCCACGTTCCCGACAATATGCCGCCACTTCCTCAACGGTCGGTTTCTGGAATCGCTTTTCTTTCTCTGAATGTCCCTTCGCCGAATGTCCCTTTTGGGGTACTTCGGACATATAACTATTACTAATAGATATATTTGTTATTTCTTTATATTTGTTATTTCTTTGTTGTACTTTCACGGAACTTCGGTTTTGGGGTACTTCGGACGGAATGTCCCTTTTGGGTATTTCGGACGGAATGTCCCTTTTGGGTATTTCGGACGGAATGTCCCTTTTGGGTATTTCGGAGATTTGCCAAGCATAGGAACCAAAATACCCGTGACTGCCTTTCAACCTTTCGATCGTCAGATAACCTGACTGACGCAGAACGTCAACGGCATTTCGAACCCTTTTCCGTCCCCAACCCAAAATTGATTCCAAACCCTTTTCAGAGAACTCGAACGCATCGTCACACGACAACATAAAGGCAAGCATCTTGAACGCATCGCCCGACAGTCTTTCGTCCCTGATAACATCGTTCGAAATGACTGTGTAATTGTCCTTGTGTTCATCGCGATCAATCATTCGTTCTTACCCTCCCCAAACGGAACAACCTTCCTGATTCCTTCTTCGTCATAGACGATGCGCCCTGATTCCGAAATAAACGGAACGACGGGCAAATCAACGTCAGAATCGGAATCCGCAGTCGTAACCCTGATTGAATAGTAGTCAATGTCCTTGCCGACCTCGTCGTCGTATGCGTCAGGGTTTTCGTGCGTAAACAGGACAACGTCAACGTAAATCTGTTCTGGATAATACTTGCGGATTGTTGATGCCAAATGTTCCGCCGCTTTCTTGACTTCCGTATAAACAATCTTTTCTTTCATTTCTTCCGACCCTTTCACTAATTCACGGACGGTCACGTTCAAGGCGTCCGCAAGTAATTTCTGCGTGTCCTTCCTTACGTGTGACATATAGTCACACTCGCATAACCGCCTGATTTCCTGTGTGGAAACGCCCGACAGTTTCGACAACTCAACCGTCGTTACGTTCCGCATTTCCATAATCGCTTTCAGATAGTTCATTTTTATTTCCTTTCATTTCGTCTAATAAATCCTCAATCCTGACTTGGTTTATGTCCTCGCCTAACCACCAACGCAACCATTCCTCACCGCTTTTGTAGGTATTCTTTTTCCCTTCTTTGATTCGTTTCTGAATCGTGCGATCTAACGCCCGAATATAGTTCTTTTTGTACTGCGGATAATCGTTGAATTGTTGGTTCTGTTGCTTTGCCCCCCCCAAGCGGGCAACCGATGCAACCGACCCTTTTATAACCGCGTGAATAAAGGACATTCATTTTGACGTTGTATTGCCTGACGTATTCCCAAATTTCCGCATCGGTGAAATGGTAAACCGGATTGACAATGGTTGATTTGTTCGCCTTGCAAGCCTGTATAAATACGCACTCGTAGGCGTCCTCTTTTCCCATTTGGTCTAACTTGAACATCGCGTAGGTATGTTGTAACGATCTATATTCCGCATCGTCTTTGGTCTTGCCTCGCGTTGCGAATGAATCTTTGCCCGAACGTCCGATAGATTCCGCCTCACGAACTCCAACGGCAATCATTCTGTCGGGGAATGTTCTTTCCTTTAAGATTCGGCAACAATACCTTGCAAGCCTTGTCGGAGGAACGCCGTTCAATTCAATCAGTTTCCACATTGACGTATGTTCGCCGCGAAATTCGGGTCTGAAAACTTCCGTGTGGATTCCCATTGATTCACATTCCTTAAAAACGTCCCTGATGTGATAAACCGTTTCTGGCGCATCAACCGTCGTGTGATTGTTTACGACTTCGAAATCATCAGGTCGCAGACAACGTTTCGCAATATCCAACATAACGTCGGAATCTTTACCGCCTGAATAACTGACGATTAAAGGCTTTTTGTAGTAGGTCTTTGACATATCGGCGGCAAGCCTTAAAACCTGTTGCGCCTCGCGGATTTTATCTTCCAACATAATCACAACCCCAAGTCGAAGGGCAGCATCGAATCGTTCGTCGGCGCGGGCGTTGCCTTTTTACCGCCTGATTTCGCCTGTGCTTGGTATTCCTCGGAATCAACGTCCTTCGTATCGTCCAACAGGAACAAGCCGTTCAAGGCGTATTTGCGGGCGTATGACGACGTCGCGCCTGTGACCTGTGCCGCGTCCATTCCCTTTTTGTCGTCCGCCTCCCTTGCGTATGCCGTGACGGAAACAAGGTCGGAAACCTCGCAATCAAGCAACGTCGCCGTTGCTTTGACATATACACGCCCGCCAACTTCGACGATTTCATCGGAGATTGTCAAAGCGACCTTGTATTTTTCCAAATAGGGTTTGACCGCCTCGCAAATGCTTTCTGCGTTCCTATACTTGTATTTGCCAAAACTGTTGTATTGGTCTTTCGGTGCTTTCAATGCGATCTGAATTGCATTCAGTTTTATTTTGATACTTTCGCCCATAACGCACCTCATATCTCGAATCTGGATTCGCCCTTTGTGGCAATCCTTTTCAATAGAACGTACTTGGCAACATATGAGAACGACCCGTCCCTGTTCTTGACCTTCAAGGTTTCGGTCTTGATTAAATACTTTGACGAGAATTCCAAGTCCTCGTTCTTGATAGTCCAAATAATCGACGCAAGGCGCATAATTCCCATATGGTATGCCTGACGTGCGGTTATATATCCGCGATTCAATAAAGCCTTTTCGACCTTTTCAACCTGTGTCATAAAATCACCTTTTAACCTTCCAATACTTTCAAAAGAGTTGTTGAGAACCTCGACAACGCACTTGCGAAATCGTGTGCGTCCATATACAGTTGCGTTGCATCTGCGAATGTGATTGTGTGCTTGGGTTTTTCGACGGTTTCTTTCTGGACTTCCGCAATACTTATCTGATTTCGGTTTGTCGCCCTGACATCAATAATTTCGGTTGATGAATACTTTTCGCGTATTTCCTTGATAAACAAATCGCAAGTTCCGTTTTCTGTGTGTTTGCAAAAAGCCTTGATAAAAGGAATCAAATCAGAACCCAAATACCATTCGCGGTATGCGTGTCCGGTTCTTCCGTTTGTTTTACACGGTTGAATCCCGTAATACCTGACATATTCATTGATGTTTCCATTATCAAGTTCGGGACAGGTAACTTTTTTGTTTGCGCATCTGTATTCAATGCGTCGCCTGATTTCGCCCAAATCATATGTTGAATCACCCTTTAAATTACAAATGTTCTTTGCCATTTCATTTCCCTTTCTACCTTTCAAAATGGTTTGAAATAATCGTGGTAAACGGATTCGTCCTTTGTTCTGTTGTCCACGATTTCGATAACTTCCGTCTTGCCGTCGATCAACGACTGATTCATTGTTTCCAACTCGGAGATTTTGGCGTTCATTCTGCGGACTTGGTCTGCGTCGATGAAAACTTCCGTGATGATTCCCGCAAGGAATCCGACCGCAGATGCGCCGATTACATAAATTACTGTCAACATTTCATTTCCAACCTTTCATTGATTTTTGCGTTGAGCATTTCCCATTCCCGTTCCGTGAATCCGTCTTTTAATGCCTTGAACACATACGACCTTGAACGGTTAATCGTTCGCCCGATGTCGTCGGCAGATTTAAAGAACTGATAAAGGACGGGAAACTTCGCCTGACCTGGTCTTGTCGTTTTCATACGCATTCCCTTTCTTTGTTTGTTCCGTTTTTTGCAACCTCGTTCGCAAAAAAATAAACGGGAATATCCTTTGCGGGAATCCTTAAAACCTTGACCGCCTGTTCGATTCTGTCCGCTTTCCAATTTCCCGACGCAAGCATACGGGACAGGACGGACGGGTCAACGCCGATTGCCTTTGCAAATTCTGCGCGGCTTTCGAACTTCTTGTCAATCAATGCCTTTAACTTCTCCACAATCCAACCTCCTTTCATTCGGTTTTCGGTTGCGTTTTTTGCAACCAACTAAACACTAACATTCCGTTGCATTATTTGCAACCCAATAATTGCAAAATTTGCAATTTGTAACCCTGTTGTCATATAATCGGGGTTGAAAGGTTGGTGATTCTATTTGGATAATTTATACATAATCAAAGAACGGTTAAATGAGGCAATGAAACTTCGTGGAATGACTGCGTCGGAACTTGCCAACAAATCAGGATTGGCGAAGTCGTCCGTTTCCCGTTATCTGTCAGGCGAAAACATACCGCGTTCAATCGCGATCGGAAAAATGGCAACCGCATTGAACGTGTCGCCCGCTTGGATTCTCGGATATAACCTGACGATTGACGGACAGGAAATCCCGACGATAGAACTTGACAAACTGACACCCGATAATCAGGCGCGGTTGATTGCCTATTATCAGGGATTGATTGACACGCAAGGGGAATGACTATGGCAACGCCGAAATGGAACAAGGAACGCAAACTATGGGTGATTCAAGGACAAAAGAACGGAATCAAAAAGACGTTCTATTCGTCGACTTCCGGTTTGAAAGGCAAGCGTGAAGTTCTGGACAAATACGACGAATGGTTGGAATTCGGCGGCGTGAAAAATCTGACTGTCGCCCGTGTAGTAGAACTTTACCTTGCCGACATAGAATCACGCCTCGGCAGACGTGACACATACACGCAGAATGAACAATATTGCCGTCTGTACGTCCTCCCACGGCTTGCAAACGCCAAAATGAATAATCTGTCGATTCGAGACTTCCAAGCGATTATAAACGACGCCAAGCCGCATTCCGCGCACGTTAAAAGCCTGTCGCACAAAACCCTTTTGAATCTGCGTGGCGTTTTGGTTGGTTTGCATCGGTTCGCATACAACAATTATTACTGTGATGCGTGGCGCGGTTCGTTGTATATCCCGAAAGGACGCCAAAAGAACGAACGTGATGTTCTCCAACCTGACGACATACGGAGGTTGTTTGAACCCTCCGAACTTTGGTATGCGCCCTGTTTCCAAGTAATGTTGTTGTGCGGACTGCGCCCGTCCGAATGCCTCGGATTGAAAATCGGGGACGTCGGCAACGGTGTTCTGTATATCAGGCGCGGAATCACGGACGACGGGCATATTTCCGAAGGTAAGACAAAGAACGCCCGCAGAATCGTTCCGTTGCCAACTTTGGCGCAAGACATAATAACAAGCACAATCGAAAGGAATGTCAATGCCAATATTCGGACAGATTGGATTTTCTGCGGTTATTCTGGTGAACAACCGAATCAAAATACGATGCGCAAGCATTGGAACAGACTTAAACAGGAACGCGGATTCAAAGGCACCCCGTATTCCCTCCGACACACGTTCATTTCCATTGTCAGTTCGCAAACCCACCTTGCCGAAGGTACGATCAAAGAACTTGTCGGGCATTCTGATTCCTTCGACACCCTCGGCGGAACATACAAACATATTATCAACGGCGAATTGGAGAACGCTGCATCTGTAATCAACCTGACGTTCGAACGGTTGAAATCCGCACAATAAAAAATCCCCGTCGTTACCGGAGGACGGGGAACTTCCGAACGAATATATCTATTCGCAAGGTATGAAAGCAATTCAATTATAACAAAGTCATACAAAAAGTCATACATCAAAAATGACAAAAACCCCGAAACCATAATGGAATCGGGGTTTTATTTGGCGGAGACGGAGAGATTCGAACTCCCGACACACAGTTTTTCGGTGGACTGAAAATGTCAGAAAGTCCTTGAAAACAGGCGTTTTTTGTTTTCAGTCCGTCAGACTGTCCACCGTGGAAAATACAAAAGTCATACAAAAAGTCATACATTTTTTCGGGCAAAAGAAAAACCCCGCAACCGAAGTCACGGGGTAATTCTTCCCAAGAGGATAGGAGATTATAGTATGAACAGTATTTTATTTTAAAGTAATAAAAGACGCCAAACGGATTCGTCAACGATTCCGTCCTGTGGCAAGTCGTAGCGGTCTTTTAATGTATTGACCGCCTGTTCCGTGTCCCAATCGAAATCGCCGTCCAATTCAAGATTTGAACTCCACCCGAATTGCATCAACAACGCCTTGACGGTGTTTACCTGACCGCCCGTTGAACCACGGGAAAGAACGTCCAACGCGATTGTGACCGTTCCCGACGGTTTCGGTTCGGGTTTGGGTTCTGGTGTCGGCTTGTCGTCCAATTCGTCGTAATAATCAAAAAACGTCGGTTTCCCGACGCCTGATATGTAAGACGACCTGACGTCATATTCACCGTAATTGACCCCGTCGCGTTTGTTTCCTTCCACCGTATAGATCGTGCAAACGTCCCCGTCGTCGTCGTAATCAAGATTGATTATTATTCCGACGTGGCTTTCGTGTCCGCGTTCCCCGAAGTAGATTATATCTCCGACGTATGCGTCGCCCGCGTCGTAGAAATGCCCGATGTTTCGGAAGTAATCTGCCCCGAAGGTGCAACCCGCAGAAAGGTTATTGTATGACGGTTGTTCGCCAAGATAATTCTGCGCATCGTATTTTCTGGAATAGTCGTCGTCAGAATCCGACGCAAGCATAAACAAGGCGTCAATGAAAATGTGGCACCACGGTTGACCGTTCTTGGTCTGCGGTGCGAAATAACCGACATTGTCGCACATTTCGCCAAATATCGTTCTGTTTCCGGTTTCTTCCGTGTAACCTTCGTCGGCATACTGTTTCGCGATTGCGATTACCCTTGTTCTTCGAATGCTGCCCATAGTCAACCGCCTTTCTTTTTCTCGTAAACCGTCTTTGCCACGATTACGATTGCGCCCAATGCCGTGTCGATCGCGGCAAGGCTTGCGGTTATCTGTTCACAGTAGGGAACATTCCAAACCGCACAAAGGGACGCAATCAAGGTGGTTATAGGTGCGGCAAACAAAGCAATATTCTTGATGATGTCGTATGTCTTGTCGTTCATAATTACTCCCTTCTTTCGTGAATGTTTAACTGATTTACGATGCCGTCAATCCGCTTGTGTGCGGAACTTGACGACGATTCCACCTTGACTAAACGTTCCCTTATCTCGTCCACGTTGTCGGCGTACTTGTCCAACTTCTTTTCCAACTGTTCAATCCGATAATTGACCAATTTGTTGGAAATCATAACGCCCGAACCCGAACCGACAATCGTTCCGACAAGGGCAAGAATAGCAATTAAAACCTCATTAGTCATTTTTATTTTCCTCTTAAATCTTCTCCGCACATAGGACAAAAACGATATTCCATTTCGCCTTCTGTTCTTACTTTCCAATTACAAGACGGGCAAGCATAAGTATTGATAAGGTAAGAACCGTTAACATCATTTTCATACTCATTCTCTTTTATCAATTTCCACTTCTTCATACTTTTTCGC